>CENR01000535.1_pt1 | contig 27637 bp, 26 predicted proteins | sample 530181 | NCBI WGS metagenome assembly CENR01 (sample SAMEA2619677, study PRJEB7988) | marine metagenome | biome: marine biome (ENVO:00000447); feature: surface water layer (ENVO:00002042); material: "saline water (ENVO:00002010), including plankton (ENVO:xxxxxxxx)" | depth 5 m | reverse complement strand
GGGCATTGAAGCAGCGACAAGATACAGAGGTTGTTCTGCAAGCATTGCTGATGGCCGTCTGGCGGCGAAAGCCAAACAACAGAGTGCTGATCCATTCTGATCAGGGCTCCCAATATACCAGCATCGACTGGGCCGCTTTCCTTCGTCAGCACAATCTGGAACATAGTATGAGCCGCCGTGGGAACTGTTATGACAATGCTGTTGCCGAAAGTTTCTTCAACTTGCTTAAACGCGAACGCATCCGCCGCAGGGTCTATAAATCACGGGATGAAGCACGTCAGGATGTCTTCGATTACATAGAAATGTTCTACAACCCGAAGCGCAAACATAGTACAAACGGGATGTTGTCACCCGTCGAATTCGAAAGACGAAAAATCTAATCAAACCGGGTGTGTACAATTCCAGGGGCTATTCATTTTGAAGATTTTCAGCAATTTCGGTTTCGACCGCATCACGGTTCTTTATGCGTTCAGCCAGTATCTGTTTTGCTTCCTCACGGCGGGTATCCCGTATGTCGGAAATCTGACGCCAAAAGAAATCTTCCCCTCACTCGTTTTTGAAAAAAGAGCGGATCATTCCGACAATCAGCCTGTCGTTCATACTGGAGCAACCTCTTATACGATAGAATAAGACATGAGCACGAGTATGCAACCCAAGTGATGCAACTTTTGCAAGTGAAAAGTTACGAGTCTTAAGGCTACATCTCAGTTCCGATTGTTTAATTCTGGATCTTAGATCGGCGGGAATCCGTATTCGGAAGTAGTATACTGCTCCACGCCGAAAAATATGGCTCTGCCTCGACAATGTGTTACACTCCTGTATCACACCACTTAATTGGCTAACCTATTATTTTTATTTATCTTCAACGCCTTGAGAGTGCCATTGTGTTTGCCACAAGTGCCCCACCCTCTCGGCCAACCCTCGCGAATGATCTGCAGCTGTTTATGCATGTATTGTCGTGGTTCCGCCAAAGAAATCGTAAGACGCGGCGCATTAATCACTCAGCAACAGCGTGTGCGAGCTCTGACCGAAATGGAGCGATTCTTCGCAATATTTTAGCTAATACCAAACTTTGCCTACGGTTCACCTCCCTTCCACAACCAGTTAACTGGTTGGTTTTATTGCTCAGGACAATGGTATTGCGTGGCACTACATTGCCCCAGGCAAGCCGATGCAAAGTGGCTTTGTGGAGAGCTTCAGTGGCAAAATGCGCGACGAATGCCTGAACGAAACCCTGTTTGCATCGCTGCACCAAACAAATGTAGCACTGGCCGAATGGAAGCACGATTGCAGCACAATCAGACCTCATTCTGCTCTTGGCGGCAAACTCCGGCAGAAGTTACGCAGCAATCATGTACGAGTACCCCGTACATGATTGCATCCAAACCCGATTCCGGGCATCAATTTAAACAAATACCCTACTCATGACAGGAGGAATGTTGGGGGCGCAGGGCACATACCTTCAAACATCAGCAATCAATACGCAGGACTCTAATGTCTGAATGAGATCACATAGGGGAGCATACCATCTCTTCTTTTACAAAGACTTAAATCTCCTTATGATCGCCCTTTTTAAATCGTATGGCCTCAAGAAAATTGCTAACAGAGAGCGACAAATAGCTGCACTTGGAATGCGCAGCACAATATTAAGCGCGAAAACGAAGCTTGGGAAATGTGGTTTAACTGCATTAATGATAACTCCAACATCCATCGGTTGGGGTTGTGCTACTTGGCGCTCAATAAAGCTGTATATCCAACGTTTGGTAAAACGTCTAGTATAGCCTTTCTGAAGAATACCATCTTCAAGGTCATTTAAGCGAGCAACTGCTCGCTCCAACACATGGTTGGAGATCTCCACGTCTTTGAACGTAATCGCAGAGATGGAAGTGGTGACAAAGCGTCGCCACACGGCCAAGGGTTCGACAATAAAGCAACTTCCATACTTCAGAGATACAACCATAGACAGAAACCGGTCGGTAAGCCCATAGAGCTCTGCGTCATATCCGCCACATTCGACTGCTGCTTCTCGACGAAAGATCGTTGTAGTGCCCCAAAACCAGCTATCGTCCCGATATAGCGAGCGAGCCGCAGCCCCTGGAGATACATACCCTGTACGATCCATTTCAGGAATGGGAGACGGAGCAACTATCGGATCCTTCTCACCTTCATCCAGCATATAACAAAGTGACGTACATAATCCGGCTTCAGGATGTTGTTCTAGCTTAGCCAATGACCGCTCAAACAGGTCAGGCATAACGAAATCATCGGCCGCGGCGAAATAAACGTAATCTTCCGTTCGTGCGTACAACCATTCTTGCGCGTTTGCGATGTAACCGCGATTTTGCCTATTCAACACAGGCACGATATGCGAATGCCTACTAGCATAGTCCTGAATTATCTCTCGACTGCTATCCTCGGACGCATCATCGACCACATAGATCACGTCGGCCTGCCGCGTTTGAGCAAGCAACGCATCCAGAGCAGCCGGCAAGTATTTGGCGTGGTTGAAGTTTGCGAGAAAAACCGCAAGCTTCGGCGCTTCTGACATCGGCGCATTCTCTTGAGACATAGTCAGCAGTCTTCTGTCATTATCCAAAATGACCAAGTCGCATCGGCTTATCTAAAGGCAAATTCTAATTCCACCTACAAGGAATGTGATTTCTTTAAACCAGCTTCAAGGGAAGTGTAAGTAAAATCAGGGAATGCTTTGTAAGTATTTTCAGGCTCAAACGGCCTGTAACCGTTATGCGGCATTGGTCCAACACGTTCAGAACCCACTACCTCACTGCTGGAATCGAACAAACGAACAGCAAGTTCCGCGCATTCACGAAATGACGTTATTGTACCCGTAGCGGCGTTCAAAACTCCTGCACTTCTATGCATGATAATACGCGCTGCCAGTTCTGCAACATCTTCGACAAACACGTGATCGCGGCGCTCTTCACCCTCACCGAACAGAACGATCTTTTCCCCTGCGTTTGCTAGACGACAAAAACGGTTGGGGCCGTAGCCGTTATGAGGGTCTTTTGCACCAAAAATAAGCGTTGGGCGCAGTATTGCCAATGGACCGCTGTAGACATGCTTAAGACCAATCTCTCGAGCCAAGTGCATAACACCATGCAGGGCTCCCGGTTCAACTGAACTCGTTTCCGTGAGAGGTTCCATACTATCAGCGTAGACAGCATCCGAACTGATATAGAGGACATGCCTTGGCGAAACTTGCTCGACAGCCTTTGACACGGCATCAAGCATTCTGATGTTTGCATCAAGCATCTCAACATTCTTGACTGGAGCTTTCGCGGAAATAAATACCAACGTATCGTTCTCTGTCACAATCTCAGAAAGCAATGCACTGGCGTCTTCACCCTCCAAGTCGATGTCTTTGCTCAGTACGGGCAACACATTAACGCCCCGCAGCTCAAGATTTTCAACCAGAGCAGCACCAACGAAACCTGCCGCGCCAAGAACCACGACCCTAGATGGTTTAATTTCTTCTTCAGACGAATGCTTCAGCATGGCTTTCCTATTTCTCAACACTGTTTTTTTCTAGGTAGTCAAGGGCTCTGGAATAGTATTCCGCTAACGTTCCGTATTGTGCAACATATGTCGAATTACTAAAGCGTTCTTCGAAAAAACGTGCCCTTTCCCAGCCCTGCCCAACGGCTGAATACAGGGAGACGAACATTAGAACCCCGGATACGCTGCAATATATCAGTTTCCGATCTGCTCCAAGTTTCTCGACCAACCATAGCACAACAGCATGGGCTGCGAGCATCACCAGAGTAACCTCAGCCAACAGTAACGTTCTGGTTGTGAGCTGAATAAATAGGGAAAACTCTCCCCAAATCATATCTCCGCGAAATAATACATATACCACCGCACAGAAGATAGCTGAAGATATACAAATAACTGAGAACAAAAGCGCGTCACATGAATATTCTCTAGATTTAAAAATAAATCTATCCGATACAATCAATGCTATCATTAATGCACCCACTACTATCGTATATGTAATATGCCATAATCCACCACTCAGGCAGATAACCAAAGCCAAACGATTATTCCCTTTCCACCTAACCGCCAATGCCACCATAAATAACAATAATACGGTAGATTTCGGCTGCGTACTTAAGGGAGAAAATGCAGGACCCGGATCTAACAAGAGAACGCCCAAATTGAGCAAATCCCTAACATCGCCATAATACAGCAAGTGGTCGGTTGCCATGGGCCCCGGCATCAGAGACGTCAATGCAAAATAAGCGGATGCCACCATAAGCACCTCACTTACACCTGCCTTAAATGCATAAACTGCGGCCACAAGCACCCCAATCACAGCCGGAAGACCCAAACCAAGACCGAGAGCTAAAGGACGATTACCCTCTGCAATCAACACCCCGACCCAACCGCTAACTATGTGCATAGGATAATTAAAACGCATAGCTTCGCGGCGCAACAATTCCAAAGCTTCATAACTTCCAGACTGCCACTGGTCCAAACCTAATGACTTAACTCTATCTGGCGCAAAGAACTGATATGAGATAAAATGCAGCCATAGGCTATCTGTTTTCGGCTCTATTTCAACAAACAAGAAAAATAATACAGTTGAAATAGATAAAACCAAGAACACTGAGTTAGAAATCGGCTCTTTTAATAAATATCTTTTCCCCATTATTTATTTTCACCTTCTTTCTGAATAGACAAATCATCAGAAAGCAAGGGGCGAATTTCTTCTACATATGGCTGTAGAGATACAGAAATACCATGTAGCGCGTTTAATATCTCTGATTTTGCTTCAGGCGTAATATTTTGAAGTGCTTGATCTAATGAAACCACAACGCGACGAGCATGAGAAAAAACACCATTACCGTTTGGACCGCCGTTTACCGTGGTAGTAACAAATTCTCTCATAAGATCAAAGGACGATAGCGCAATTAAAAAGCAAAGTAACACCGGAATTGAAAAAAACAGTTTAGACCCAATGTTTAACTTTGGGAGCTTGTTAGGTTCCCGATTGATCCTTTCTCCATCCTCTGTTCCAGATTTATCGACAATGGATATCTCTTCGGTAACTCGAGCAATAACTTCATCTAGCTTTCGCCCCACATGCACAATACCTGAATAATCATCAGCCACCTTGTAAACCCCATTTCCAAGGATTGTGACCTTCAACTCCGCGATTTCGAAATCTTTACCTCTCATTTACTCACACCTACACCGCTACTTTACATTGTCACACACTCGGAAAAGAACTGGTGATACAATCTCTAGGCCCAAAACGAAACTTCTGCCCTAGAAAGCTATGCTCTTCAAAAATCACCAGACTCACGCATACTTCATCCACACTGGAGATCCCTGCCTCCTGTTATGTGGGTTTTCACTTTTAAACAAGTCAACTACGTTCAATCTGCTGCTTTGTCCAATTCAATAATCGCCCAGTTTTCCCCATCGGTTTTTGCGTCAGTTGCGATCATGCGATGATCCGGCCAAACCCCGTCGTTTGGCTCCATAGCCAATTGCGTGATTACTTCTCGAGCGCACCCAACAGACAAATAGCCACTATGTTTTTGTTGCACAACACGCTTCATTCGCAACGAAAGGCTTTCATATGTTTGGCAGACATACAGGTCAGGGCTCAAATACTCCTTATTCTCGGTACGATCAGCAAACCATAGGTATGTATTATCGATTTTGTATTGCTTGCTACCCCCTTCGCCTATAATACGTGCCCGCCCGAATTGTCCATCCATGTAAGCCCACCCCCCCGTCATTACGTGATAGGGAGTTGCATAGTTATTTGAAACAATTGTTGCACCTGGCATCTTCGCTAACGTGCCGTATAAGCTTACCACGCCGTTCGGAGGAACCAGCTTGAACAGTGTTAATTGAGCATATCCCCAAACACCACCGACAAGGATTACAAGCGCCACCCCGAAATGGCGGCACGCTTGAACCTGCAACTTCCATGTCAATGAGGCGAAGCTTCTGGCTGGCAAAGCCGCACATACTTTAACAATCCACACCAAACCTGTAGAACTCATCAAGGCTGTAAAAATTACAAGGAATGAACAGTTTCGTACCAAATACCCAGAGTATAGGTACCCTGGTAAAAGAAAGACCACCATGAGAATGCCAGTGAATGCGCACATCAAAAGTATCGCCACATTCCGTATCTCTGTTTTCAGGCGCTTCATCTCATTCAGGAGAGGAAAATCAAGCATTATGAAGACTGTAGCCAACACCGCTGAAAAGCAAATAATTGCCCGATACGAATACTGGTACACATACACACCCCCAAATGCATCCTCCCAGAATGCATCAGCACTCGCGTCAATACTAGAATTTGAAAATGCCAACAAAACAATCACCCCCAATACGAGGAGATGAGTTTTTCCTATTCTTTCGGGAATGCTACCAGTTGCATATTTTGCGAGCTTAAATTCAACAAGCCAAAAGACGCTAATCGATAAAACCGAGGTGATTGCGACCAATAGCAATATTTGGAATACACTAAAATCAATCTTCAGAAAGTCTTTATCAATAAACAAGCTTCCAAATAACAAGAACCATAATAATAATCCGTTGCCCCTCTGACGCAACTCACGATTTCTCATTGGCAAAAATAAAATCGCGGCGAAACCAACAGTCGAGAAGATTAATCCAGAACCATTCGGGAATAGAATAATAAGCAAAACGGCAAATGCCAACAGAGATGAGCGTTCGTAAATTTTTTGTAAAAATTTACCCGTAATTGGGCTGGCCCACAGCATCGCGGAAAAAGCAATCGCCAACAGAGCAATACCTAAGCCAGGGGAATACGTAAACGTTCCCCATCGGCCAAAGATATCAAAGACAAACCTCGCGGAGCGGAAAGCGCCACTATCGACCGCATTTTGGAAAAAGACTATGTGATTTGCATCCATAAACTGCCTTACAAGTTCCACAGAGATTCGGTCTTCAACTGCCTCATTTCGGGTAGCATAAGTCAGGCTCAAATCTTCTAAAAATCCATCCCAGCCCAAATACAAAATCAGTTGAAAAACGACTGTTAAGGCACCAGCTAAGCTTCCAACAAACTGCGCACCGACAATCTTAATTGCTACCCTTAACTCAGATCGAAACAGCCAGATAGACCACATCCCGACAGTGACGGCAGTGAAAATTGCAAAACTGAGTTCGTAGTAAAAAAGAAAGTACCACAGGCCGAAGAAGGCAAAGAAAATATTCTTATTCCTACTCGATCTATATGAAGACACTGACCAAAGGCAAGCCGCAATAAAAAATGTATGCCACACGCGATATGTCACCACTTGCCACTGTAAAAACAATATATAATCGGTTAAAAGCATAGAAATAGTCACAAATGCTATGCTCTTATTCACATGCTTTTTAAACACAATATAGATCAGTGCAATTGAAGGAACGCCCACTATAAGAGTCGTCACAAGTATTTGCATCTCCGGTGTTGTTACCCCCACCAGATAGATTAATGCTGCAAAAATTCGCGGAAAATTTCCTTGATGGGTATGAACAAAAGAATGAGCAGCGACATTCTCGTTCGCCGTTTCATCAGCAAGGCCTTTTGCAAAAGACCAATCGTAACTCAACAGGTTTTTTGCGTGCAAAATTGACGAAAATGTTTCGTTTCCATCCAAGACATATGGCATGCCGTCTGCATATATATAAAGCGTAAAGTACACACAAGCAGATAGGAGTAAAACGGCATATACGTCAATATTGCGCAATATTTTCACTATAAATATACCTTTTATTTTTTCCTGACAGACAAGCATTGAAAAATCATTTTCTAAAATACATGTTCAAGTCTTTAAGTAGGTTGGCAAATGTAGCACCAACACTCCATATACTTTTAACCTTTAATGCAGAAGATTTGTTTGTATTCTCAGCTCCCAAGACCGGCACTTGCACATAACTATTACCAGTTCGAATTAGTTTAATAAGTATCTCGCCCTGAAAACCAAAACCGTCACTGGATATCTCAATTCCACGAAGCAGTTCCAAGCGATGGATAGGCAGTCCATTGTAATACTTAATATCCAAGCGGAATATTAAATTGAGAATCCCGGTATACGACTTTGAAATAAAATAACGAAACGGAGTTTTGATCCGCTTAAGGTTTGTCATATAAGGAACGATTATGTCGGCATTACCTAGTTGCGAAAATAGCTTGGGTAAACTCTCCGCTGGCAGGCCACCATCACCACATAACAACATGTAGTAATCAAATTTAGCTAGTTTAATTCCCTTTTTATAGGCTGCTCCGATATTCTCATTTTTGGTGTTATGGATCACCCGAACCTCTGGGAGTTCGGCAGCAACCTCATCCATAATTTCACCTGTTCGGTCAGTACTGCCGTCATTAACAGCAATCACTTCAAATTCGCGTAAGCATTCACTGCACGTTCTTACGATATCTTCCAATACGGGTCGTATAACTTTTTCTTCATTTAAAGCCGGAATAACGAATGAAACCGTTGTATCACTTTTCTGCTGCAAAATTCCCTCACCTTAAATCAAACTAAGAAAGATAAATGTATCCAAAGCTCATGGTTAAAAAAGACATTTACGAACAGGTTTGCGATAGAACGCTGAGCTCACACTTACTGGTATGCTTTTCATAAAATTTCGAAAACGTAGATCATATTTCGCCCCCAAACCTGCTTTTATCTCAGATCCACAATTACGTAGCCGATACCGTCATCCTCTCTCTCAACAGTCGGGTAAGAACTCCGCTCTATGTCGTCCAAACTAGGTTGCGGAGCGGCTTCACTTGGTAAGGGAAAGCCATAAATACAGTTATTGCCGGAAAGCGCGACATCGGCGGTGACGAGCTGAGAAGTCACCCAGTCACGCCACGTACAACGTGGTACTCTTGCATCAAAATCCACTAACCGCTCAATAGGTTGATATATTAAAAAATCATAGCCTTTTAACTGCTCAGGTTCTGAGAGGATATTGCTCACGCTATCAGGGTTTATGTAGTCAACACTAAAGCCATCAGTCATGGGTAACTCTCGAGATATCATGACGTTGTAGCTAGCAGCTAAAAATCTTTCGCTCGGGTGCTGCCGAACAAAATCAGTCCAGCCAAAATTATTGTACTGCCCGTTCGCTGTTGTATGCAGGTGAGTTACTACCCCGTCCAACACAAGAAAACTCGAAGCAGTTATTATTGCCGCCCTCCACCGAGCCGACGAAATCGTTTTAAGGCTTATTAAAAGCTCTGAAAGTATCACTCCCTTCGCGAAGATGACAAAGAATGCGAATAGAGGAAATTCATGTTTGAAATAAACATGAAGAGAGAATGGAGAAAAAACAAAAATGCCTATAGATACTCCTACAATTCCTGGAACAAAGAACAACTTTGCAGCATTGGCCATCCCTGTCTGGCTAAATTTTGGAATAACCACAGATGAAACAGCAAAAAACAATAGTATAATCGAGACCCATCCCCACCTCGGAATGGTAACCTCCGTAAGCATATGTGAGAATGTATACAAGATTTGGGACAAACTATTTGTTGCACTTGCTGGCGCACGCAGTACTCCTTGGTCCAAATACCATTGATCGATCTCTGCCAGTGGCGGGAGATCAATTATAGTACTAGCGTATGGAACTTTGATCGCAACAGAGTAAAGAAAGTCTTGAACCCAAAAATCTGTTCCCAACACGGCTGCAACATGCAGCTGTCTCAGAAGAAACGGTATAGCAAACGCGAGGCCTACAACGAGAATACGTGTTACAACCTCTCGGGCACTCATCTTCAACTTTAAAAACAAGCTCGCAGATAAAAACCCACAAATAACCCAAAAATCATATCCGCACCCGAAAGCAATAGTAGCTCCAAGCGCCAAACCGAGTACATTTGCACTAAACTTGTATCGATTTAATCCGCAAGACAGGTTCAGACTGAAATAGGCAACGATAAAAAAGGCAGGTAAATGCCACGCACGAAGAGCATTCATTGAGAATGCTCCCAGCCCCCAATAAGTCGCACAGAATACAATGAGTGTAATTAAACCAGATAAATGAGAACCCGTAACCTTAACTGCAGTTAAGAATACAAAGTAAAGCCCGATTGCATATGCTAAAATCGGAAGTAATATATAATTATTTATGCCCTCCACCCCAATTGCCCGCAGAGCAACAAAGCTTAGGCTTCCGATATTAACACTGTGCGTATAAACTAATGGCTTATCTTCGGTTCCAAGAACCTCGAGCAACCCGAATCTGGGGCCAAATTTAACGAACTGATCAACCGCTTTGAAAGCGAGTAATGTCTCGCCACACTCCATATCGCATACTACAAAATCATGTATGCTGGCATAATTCCAAGTAATGAACGAAGAAACAACTATGACTAAGAATGCATACAATGCCCAAAACTTTGGCGACTTATAAGTACCCATGCGTCCCCCTATTCCATGAGTATTTTTCATATGAATTTTGAGCTTACTGCTTCATAATCGGAATATCTGCATATTTTTCTTCAGAAACTGCTATCAAATTTCGAAGACCGCTTACATACTTCACACTCTCCTGCTCCGAAAAGTCAGAAAAGCAATCATTTTTCACCGAATATGACAAGATGAGATATCCGTAATCTGTCAATAGTCGAGTTGCTTCGCGAATCGTTCCATGACATGCCTCGAAAATAATTGAGGGATAATATTTTTTTAGCGTATTTTCTCCCCCTCTAAATATACGATCCTCCAACCCTTCCGCATCTATTTTGATGACTTCAGGGGAAAGATCGAAATCGTCTAATTTTCGTATTCGACACTGCGTCGGAATAATATTAATCTTACTTCTAATATTTGGTTTATAAGTCAAATTAATAGCTGACTTCACATTTTCTTCATCAAATGACGAAAATGTGTGAAGTGCTATTTTCCCATACCATGGCGTATATAAGGTAAACTCACCCTCTTCATCACCCAAGCCTATCAGGTGGTATTCAAAGTTCTCAATTCTGTCCTCTATTTTCCTGAGGTTTTCAGAAAGAGATAAATTTGGCTCAAATGAAATTATTTTATGAGCAGGACACATTTTTCTGAATGACAATGCAGATATGCCCTGATTGGCGCCAATATCAAGAATAGTCCCTGCAGACGTTTGAACAAGATGTTTCAAAGCGTGATAAGTGGGATCATGTGGGAGCAATAAATCTGTTTTGTGCATAAGCCTCCACGCTGCGTTCCACAGTCTCGGGGACTGCTCAACATACGATTTAACTGAAGAAAGATATGAAAGAATATGAATCATTCGATGACCTTCAAAATCAAAGCATATAGATCAAGATATTTATAAATACGCAAGTCAAGCAATCTAATATTGACTATTCCATGAGAAATACTACCATTTATATCTCCAGTTAAATTCCCTTGTAACGATCAATAGAACATCCAATGCAGCGCCAAACATTTAAAAAATTGGCTTGGAATCCAATTCGGAGTTCCAAGCCATATCTATTAGTACGGTCCTTTGAAGTTATCATCTACATCAATCACGCCTAAATCGCTTTTGGCAATTCCAAGGGTCGCCAATGCGGCCTTCGCAATAGTTGATGCTTTCGGATAAAACGCTTGTTCTAGTTCGAACGAAACAGGTGCCGGACAGTTAGCCAATGCTATTCTTTTGACTGGAGCCTTAAGCGATTTAAAGCCCTTTTCCGCAACCAAGGCGGCGACCTCAGATGAAACGCCACACAACTCCCAACTGGTATCAGCTACGATCAAATGCCCTGTCTTTGCCACCGATTTCAAGATAGTCTCTTCATCAAGCGGTCGTATTGATCTTAAATCGACAACTTCAACCGATATACCCTGACGCTCTAATTCCTCGGAAGCACGCATTGCCTCGAGGGTCATCAGAGACGTCCCGACCACAGTGATGTCGGTACCTTCCCGAACAACCCTTGCTTTGCCGATCGGCGCAGGTACGAAATCCTCCGAAACTTCACCTTCTGTTCCGTACAGGGTGCGATGTTCTAGAATAATCACCGGCCCATCGTGCTGCAGCGCCGCAATCGTGAGTGCTTTTGCGTCATCGGGTAGCGTCGGCATAAGAACAGTTAAGCCAGGGAAGTGCGCTAAAACAGACTGCAGACTCTGAGAGTGAGTTGCCCCTTGCCCCCATCCTTTACCAATGACCGCTCTTGATACAAACGGAACAGTTCCGGCATTTCCGTTGAACATGTACTTCCATTTCGCCGCCATATTGATCAACTGATCAAAAGCCAAAAACATGAAGTCGTTCCGCGGATGAGCCAAAACTGGCCGTTTCCCCATCGCAGCAGCACCGATTGCAATCCCCGTCAGAGCATTCTCCATAGCAGGAGACTCAAACACTCGAGCCCGACCAAAGCGCTTGTAAGCTTCTGTGGTTGTACCAAAAATTCCCGACGGGTAGTCGACGGCAATCCCCGTAACAAAAATGCTGGGATCTCTTTCCATTGATTGCACAAGCCCTTCCGAAAGAGCCTCAGCATATGTAATTTTACGCATATCGATGTCCGTCAGATGTGTTCGAAAAGAGTAGAAACGGAAGGCCAAGGAGCATTCGCAGCACGCTCAATATCATTCTTGATATTCGCATCTGTCGTTGCCTGCCACATTTCAACTTGTTCTTGCGTGGCTATTCCTTTTGCCACGAGTTGAGCGGCACTACGCTTAACGGGGCACTTATCCATCCAAAACTCAACTTCATGTTGGGTACGATAAGTTCGGTTAAGTTCGTGATCAAACATCGGCCCAACGTGTTCACGCCAGCGATACGTCATACATTCCAGAAAAACGGGACCATTCCCAGCACGCAGATACTCGACAATCGAAGTTGTAGCAGCATAGACCTCGGCAACATCATTCCCGTCGATACAAAAAGACGGAATCTTAAAGGCTTCTGCGCGTTCGCACAGTTTAGTTCCTTGCGGTTGACGTACCCACAGCGGACTTTCGGTTGCATATAAATTGTTCTCACAAACGAACAGAATTGGCAGTCCTTTGAGTGATGAGAAGTTGAAGACTTCATAGATAGCCCCTTCGTCCATAGCACCTTCACCAAAGAACGTAACAGATACGTTGCGCAGACCGTCCATCTGGAATGAGAGAGCAGCCCCTGCCGCTACTGCGGGCGTTTCACCGAGAATTGCACTGGTTGCAACGACGCCCTTTTCTCTATCTGTCAAATGTACAGAACCGCCTCGACCTCCTGAACATCCGTCGGCGCGGCCATAAAGCTCCGCAGCTAGCTCATACACTTTCCCGCCTTTTGCGAGATAATGGTTGTGGCAACGATGATGACTAAAAATCACGTCATCGTCATTGAGCGCGGCACAGACACCAACTGCGACTGCTTCCTGACCTGTACCAAAGTGGGTAGGGGTTCTCATTTGCTGTTCTCGATAGCGGCCGGCTAAGTTCTCTTCTGCATGGCGGACCTTCAGCAGCAACTTATGAAGCTCTATCAGGTGTCCATCGTCGATCTGGCTAGAGTCAAATTCGATTTTCACTTTGAGCTCTTCCCTTCTAAATTTATTAATTTTTGGTAACGAATGAAGTTTCTTCGTTACCCATCGGGCCACAATCTATCCTGCGTTTCAAGCTGGTAATCAGCACGCTCTGCATGACCAATCACCCCGCAATAACTTCACGTATGCCATCACCAAATCATCTAGATATGCCACATGGCCAATGTGACCCGTCACTGTTTTTGGCGTCGACTAACCAGCAACAGAAGTCACATCCTTCTTCTTTCCAGAGTTCAAATCGCTGTTCGAAAACAGCAACAAACTTCCGGGTAACGACACGAGAAACAATGTCATACCATACGCGACGGAGACCAATATCGTCTGACTAACAGGAACTCCGACCACAGTGAATGCAGCTGCCATCGCGCCTTCACGAACCCCCCAGCCCGCAATTGATATAGGCATCATCGACAAGAAGAAGACAGAGGGCGTAAGCACTATTATCTCCCAATAAGAAATACCAATCCCAATCGCCTTGCTGAACGTATAGATCACGGTCACGTTCATAAGCAAAATCACAGAAGAAAGAAAAAGAACCTGGGCACTCAATCTCTTATTATTGAGCAGATAAAAAACATTATCTGACATCTTTCCCGCCGCACGGATTAACCTATACTTACTTGTTACAACAGCAGGAATTCTTCTGAATAATGCAAGACAAACAAGACCTGCAATTCCGCCAAAGCATAAGAGCACGAGAACCACTTTTTGGGAAACGTCCTCTACCCAAAATAACATGACAGGAAGAGAGAGGATCATGAAAGTCAGTTGAACCACCATCCCTGATATGCGGTCCATCAACACAACCTCTGCGGCCACTTTGAAAGGTAGCTGTCTCCGAGTGAACTGCCAAATGCGCATACTATCCCCACCAACGAACGAAATCATAGTTTGCGCGTAGAAGAAACCCACCCAAGTAATACGAAAGACGGTCAGCCATCTCTTTGCATAATCGAAGAAGACAAGAATCCGACTACACCTAAATGCATTCACGAAGATTTGGCCAAACAGAACTGCAAAAGCTGCAACAATGGACCACAGTGGAAACTCTGAAATCCCTTTTATAATTTTGGCGAAGTCGAAATAGGTCGCGAGGTAAAGTACCAACCCGACTGACAAGCTGAACTTCACCCCTAAAATAAGGTACTGAATTCCTTGTTTAGTTGATTGCTCTGCTTCATCATTGATTTCATGCTGCATAACAATTTCTTCAGCCGTACCGTTTCATCATCATTTTTTACCACAAGATACAGCAAACAAGTAATGCGCCATCTTATGATACCCCGTATGTACAACTTCATCGTTCATTGAGAACATAAACACATTGTGGAAATACTTTTCCATCAGTGTCTTGAAGGTTGGAAGCGTCTTACAGTTAACGTGCCCTTCCTTGCTCATAGGCGACGCATAATCTTGAGATTCAAGAGAAGGCATTCCAAGTACACAGACGCCATGCTCATCAAGAGGAGCAATCATGTTCGAGATAAAAGTGTCTTCCGTTTCCGGATCAATATGCTCTAAAACATCAAGTGCATAAGCACCGTCAAACGTACCTAGCATAGGACCTTTGAGCATATCGTGCATAACACAATCAAACTGCCACTTCCCAACACTGCGCTTTTTTGCATCTTCGATGAAGATCGGATCAAAGTCCGTAGCCGTCAGCTTTTCGGTTTCCTGCAAGACAATACGTGTTGCAAAAGCATCTGCGCATCCAACTTCAAGAACATGCTTGCGACCCGATAACATTTTAGCTGCAAACTTATATCGCGACAGGGTAAAGGTCAGACGTTTTGGATCGTCATACCAAGCTTGGCTACTCATCAGCCCGAATGTTTCAAGGCCCCGATCTTCATAATAATCAAGGCACAATCCATACTGAGTCTCTTTTGTGGTCTCACTTGACATCATATCTACTTTTACTGGTCATTTTCAACTACGCGTGATGTATTAGACTGTCGTTCCGAACTTAAGAATTGTCCAGAAGTAATCGCCTTTATACCCGGCGTCCTCAAACAATTTCTCCCATTCGTCCGGACGGCAGTAGGTTTTTGCAGTTAACATCCAAGCTTCAAACAAAGATAGTTCACGTTCGTCCCGATACGCATCCACCTGCACAAATGTTGCATCCGGGCGTTTTGAAACGCGGATAATTTCGCGCAACGCTTCAATACACTCATTGCGATCAAGGTTGTGCAAAATATTGATGGCAAAAACGGCATCAAAGGAATTATCGGGAAAAGGCAGTTTCAAGGCATTTCCGATATGCAATCGGCCTACAACATCAGGATGACAATTTTTAATTGCGTATTCCGAAACATCAATGCCGTATCCGTCAATCTGAACACGTCCATGTAAAAGATCACGAACGAAAAACCCCTTTGCGCAACCGATATCAAGCACACGGTCTCCGGCTCTAAGGTCATAGCGTGAAACTGCCTTCTCAGCGACCGTCATCCAACGGCCATCATAACCGTAGCCACCATATCCCTGCTCACGAGGTCCATCAAAATACGCCATACCGAACTTCATAGCTTCTTTGCGATTTTCTTCCTTGTTCGCCATACGCGCGGAGACATCACGGGTAATTTCCCCGACAGATTCGAGTAAATTGAATTCAGGCATTCAGGTTGGTTCCTATCCGAAGGATTTATCAAGCATTTCCGGCAAGGATACAAAGGTAAACCCTGGAAACGCCGCGTTCGTTGCCGTGGTATCAAAACTGCGATGCGTCACAGGCATACCACGTTCGGATGTCTTAATTTCAACAACCTGATCCGTACGCTCGGCAACCATCTTTGCCACCTCATAAAAGCTACAAGATCTGCCCGTTGCCAAATTAAGAACCCCAGAACTGCGGTGCAAAATTGCTAAGGTCGTTAAAGCCGCGACATCTTCGCTGAAGATATGATCCCGAGTTTCTTCGCCTTCACCACCAAGAGAGATACACCCCTGCTGAACTGCCTGCCGATGGAAGCGGTTTGGGCCATAGGAATTGTGTGTATCGCCACGACCAGCAACCATTGTTGAACGCAATACTACAACAGGCGCACTGGAAGCCTGTTGGAACATCAATTCCCGCGTACGATGCATCAGACCATAAAGGTCATCCGGTGCGGCAAGGGTTTGTTCTGAAATCCTTGCTGTTCGCATGGAATATACAGCATCGGAACTCATATACACCACATGTGCAACTGGCTTTTGACGCAACGCTTCGCAAACGTTTTCTGCCATTGTAATATTTTTCTGATAGGTGGTAATGTCACGTCCACGATCTGGAGTCAGAGCTGCCAGCATCACCACACAATCGTTGCTGTCGAACAGATCGATTAGATTTTGAGTTGCATACTCATCCAATAGATCAACAGCAGAGGAAGTCAGAGGTAATACCTCCACCTTCAAATTAGTCAACTGACGTACCAGTACTTGTCCAATAAACCCACCTGCACCTAAAATAACGATACGAGTTGGCTTTTTTTTGGCTAAGAACTCATGAGTTAGCATCCCGCCCCCTTACAAATCGTTTACGCCCATCGTAATATAGCGAGCGCCAGCCATACGGCACTTATCCCCATCAAGAACCTTGTACGGATCAATGATAATGTTTGATCGCATTCTCGCTAGCAAGTCCGCTGGGTTAAGGTCACGGAACACAGGCCAAGGGGTCATGATGGCAAGTACATCAGCATCGTCACAAGTCGATTCAGCATCAACAGCCTGCTTTGGCGTGAACTCTTTCACCACAGTAGCCGGAACCAACGGATCATAAACCGAGACATTAAAGTCCGTTAGATTCTTTAGCAAAAGCAAGGAAGGAGAGTTTTTGGTTGAATGCGTATTTTCCTTATAGGCAAGTCCCAAAACAGCAATGTTTGGTTTTTTGATATGGGGAAACACTTTTGTATGAAGAGAACGAAGGACCCAGTCCTTGCGATATTTGCTGTTTGAAATCCATGCTTTAACGACACCAGCATCGGTCCCCAAGCGGTCAGAAAATTCACAAACAGTCGTTAGGTCACGCTCTAGGTTTCCCCCTGCAATCCCAAGCCCTGGGGAAAGATAGGAATACTGGCCAATACGGCGGTCAAGTTTCAGGGCCGGAACAATTTCGGCCCAGTCCGCACCAATATTCTCGCAGAGTTCAGCAAGGGTATTGGCAACGCTGATGCTTGCTACCAGACAGCAGTTAATTGAAATTTTCGCAAGCTCCGCACTTTCGTATCGCATCGGCAGCAACGGACACTCGTGTGCCTTAAGGAAAGTCTCGTATGGAGCGGCTAAAGGCTGAGAAGGATCGTCACAACCAATGATATATCTCTCGGGATACAATGCTCTTTCAATTGCCCGACCGAAAATCAAGGTTTCGACCTGATAGTAGTATGCTCGACCATCACGAAGGTTAAGTCGGCGCGAAAATCCCGGTGGGACTTGGCTTAGCACGACCATAACTGCCTCGATCGGAATGCCCACATCAACAAACGTAATCAAGTCCATGATCGGGTTCAAATCGCTCTGCCCCTGATCATCAGTTGGAATATCGGGAGCTACATAAACAACATCGCAACCGGAAAGATCGCTTACGTCACTGGTGTAGAAAATCCGGTCTTTATGCTTTTGCATCAACTCAGTCAATTCGGGCTCGTCTACTGGCGGCAACCGGTTCGAGAGCTTAGCTATTATATCTGCATCGCGATCAAAACAAACCATATTGAACCCACGCTCAGCTCCGGCGACTGCAGAATTCAGGCCAAGATGGGTCATTCCAGCAAAACCTATGGTTGGCGATGACATTACATAAACTCCTTCAGGGACTGTGCTGTCATGGCCTGCAGGACATTATCAACCCAGATATCATTTTCGATATTACTTTCTCCGGAACGGCACAGGTTCTTGAAATATTCGTATTCCAGTTGCCATGTCGGATCGGGTTGAACTAGCGTACTTGAATCTTCGTCAGGACGGCCACTCGGCAGCTTTCGATCCCGCAATGTGAAAGTGCTTGGTCCCCACTTGCACAAAGATTCAATATGGGCACTCCCCTTTTCTGCAAAGACATCCGCAGTAAAATGGTTTCGCCAGCTCAGTAGCGTCATTTCCAACTCAATGCGGATATCGCCAGCCGATCCAAAACAAAAATGGTCGAAGGCTTGGTTTTCAAACCTGTTTGCGCTTATCACCTCAAATGGTGCCTCCGGACGCCCAAGCCAGAACAACACAGTGTCAAGTAAATGCGATCCAAGATCAGGCAATACACCAGCTCCCTGATCACGCCACGCGGACTCACGAACAAGCCGCGCGGTTCCATTGCCATAAAACATTCGCAAGCTATAAATTTTGCCCAGTTTTCCTTTGGCTATTGCATCCTTCATACGTACAAAATGCGGTTCGAAGCGATGGTTGTAAGCTGTATAACAAGTTGCCTTGTTTTCAGCTGCAAGTTTGCTGAGTGCATGTAGAGAGGCCGTTTCATCATTTAGAAGCGGCTTCTCTACGAGAACATGTTTTCCATTCCCAAGAAGACAACCAAGCACATCTCCTTTGGCTTCATCCGGTGTGCAGACAAGTGCTGCATCATAAGACGAAAGTGGAACATCCATGACAGACTTAAAGTCTGCTTCTGGATGGAAAGGATCAATGACAGCAACGACATCCTTCCCCGCAACTGCACGACGTTTATGGCCCTGTACACCCAAGCCAACGACAATAACCTTCACAGAAGTGGTCTCCTCAGTCCTCTTTGATGTAGTGAGCCTGGCGTTCAATCTTAGCCAGGCGCTTCAAGACGAGGTCAGGGGTAATTTCGATGTTAGCGTCGAACTCACATTCGATACCAGCCGCTATATTCCCCAGAACAGACGAAATTGCTTCGTTGTTACCACTAGCAACCATGGACAAAGAGGCATAAGCAAGCAAGGCATCACCAGAGCCGACAGCATCAACCACATGTTCAGCAAAGGTATCTACATTGATCAATGTACGAGGATCCCCTTCTGGACGACTACAATAGGTCAGAATACCTCGAGGACCCAATTTCAGGATCAGCGTCTTACACTTGGCACGCTTGAAAAGTTCAGTTGCAAGTGGACGAACAACTGAGTCTTGATCACCTAGTGCAAAGCGTGCTTCCCGTTCGTTCGGGGTAATCAGATCGAATTCTTGGAACTCGGTGATATTTCCCCAACGACTTGCAACCTGACTGTCAGCAACTCTGAACACTCCTTCTGGGATTGCGGCAATCAGATCAGGAATGGTGTGCTTGTTGAAAATGCCATGACGGAAGTCACTGAACACAACGATGTCTGCTTCTGTATTGGCAATTGCTTCGGACAACTGGTGAACGATTTTGTCACCAATTGAACGGTTGTCGAGCGTATCTACCTTAAGAAGGCGGTAGTCGTTAGCAACAATGGCGTTCTTGTTCGTCGTCGGACGAGTGGCGTCCAATATTGGTTTGCAGACGACGCCTGCTTTTTTCAAGTCTTCCAACACGAAACGAGCGTAATCGTCCTCGCCCAAAACTGTGGAGAATGTAACCTCAGCACCGGCGGCACGAATGTGCTTAGCAACAACACCAGCGCCACCGACATAGTCGACTTTTTCTTCGAAACGAACACTCATGGTTGGGGTCTTAGTCATACCGCCAATCATTGAGCATTTGGTGTAGCTATCTACAATAGTGTCCCCAACAACATGTACCTTTAGCCCTTTTGTTTTCGCAAGAGCATCACGGAAACTCTGGAAAGTCAGGCCTTCATTACGCATCAGCAGAAGAAGTTTTTCGGTCGAAATATCAGGCGGTATGTTTTCAATGATGTAAGACGATGAATAAACAATGTCACCTGGCGTAAAGATGATTTCACCACCAAAAGACTCGAGAATATCGATTTCTTCCTGTGTCTTAGGGGGAATCTTACCATCTACATATTCATACCCCTTTGCAAAATAGTCCGGCTGTACTTTTTTTAGGGTTTCAATCGGGGTTGGTTGCTGGTCCACAATCACATAGTCAACCATTTCGAAAGCCGCCAGATTGATGGCACGTAAGTCTTCGGGAACATATGGTCGCATGTCCGCTTTGGTAACAAATTGGTCACACGTTAAACTTGCAACAAGAATGTCAGCCTTGCTTTTCGCGTACAATAGGTGCCGAACGTGCCCAGGATGTACCACGTCAAAAGTGCCATGACACATGATCACTCTCTTCTCACGTGGTCGCGGCCCAATGATATCGGCTAGTTCGTCAATAGTTTTGATTTTTGCCGTTACAAAGCTGCGGCTTGCTTCATCAATCGGAGACATATCATTCTTAGTCCTGCATGAATTTGAACCAGGTTTTTGTCGCTGTCTCGATGGAAGCGACATCCCACAGAGGAGCTTCACGCCAATAGTCGATGTTCTCGACAATGCGTTGCACCCCCTCCTCGAAGGAAACCTTCGGCTCCCAGCCTAAATCGTCTTGAATTTTGGTGATGTCCGCCCACGTACAATCCGGCTCACCTGGACGTTTGGGAATATTAACCACGTCACCACCAAGTAGTTCCACCAGACGATTAACGGATTGCGGCCTCCCTGCGCCAAGGTTATATATCTCGCCTATCGACTCAACCTCTGAAGCTGCAAAGAATGCTTCCGCAACATCAGTAACGTACAGGAAATCGCGGGTCTGAGATCCATCTCCAACAACCGTAAACGGCTTGTTTGCTATTTTCTGGCGCAGGAACACCCCAAAAACAGCACCATAAGCCCCCGATGTACGCGATCGCGTCCCATAAGCGTTGAAAATTCGAACGGAATTGACTGGCAAGCCATAAACGTTGTTCCAGTGCAAAGCAGCCTGCTCACCTTGGAATTTGGACAGCGCGTATGGATATTTAGTATCAATCACATGGTCTTCACGGGTCGGAGTCTGAGCCAATCCGTAACAAGAAGAAGACGCTGCGTATACCAACTTCTCCACCCCAGCAGCACGAGCACATTCCAAGACATTAACCGTGCCTAGAACGTTTACCGACATATACTCGGAAGGTTGCTCAATTGACGGAACAATGTCGCCAATACCTGCAAAATGGAAGACGCGTTTGGCATCTTTAAAGATAGGGCTGCCAACCTCCAACGCACGAACATCAATCTCATGGAAAACGACATCCGAATTACTGGAATGGTGAGCAAGGTTTGCCGTTCGTCCGCCAACCAAATTATCAACAACCCGGACAGCATAGCCACGGTCAACCAAAAGATCGACCATATGACTTCCTACAAAACCTGCACCTCCAGTAACAACAGCAACCGGCTTCATCACTTTGCCCCAATCTTCTTCATGGTACGGACATTGTAATAGTTGTCATCATCGAAGCTGTTCGGAAGTTCGTCATTCTTAAACGCTTTAACCAGATCTCTAACGGCATCTTCAATAGTGTGCTTTGGAGAAAATCCCAGAACCCGTTTAATTTTATCCGAATTGATATGGTAAGAGCGAATATCATCGGTCGGTTCAGTCTCAATCGAAATCTCACCGATTTCAGGTATTTCCGCCTCGACAACCGATTTTACGACTTTCGCGATATCCATAATGCTTAGGTTCTGGAAACCACAGTTAAAGGTCTCATCGGCGATCTTATCGTCAGAAGCCTCAAGTAGAGTCTTTACAAGATCGGTATAATCTTGGACGTGCAAGTTCGGGCGCAACTGAGAACCGCCAAACACACGGATTTTATGATTGACAACAGCGTGATTAGTCAAAATATTGACAGACAAGTCCAAACGCTGGCGAGGACTATAACCGCATACAGTAGCTGGACGAAAAATAACACCGACAAAATTTTCGTCAGTGTGCTTCTTCAGTAAAGGTTCGCACATACCCTTATACTTATTATACAGCGTAAGGGGCACAAGCGGGTGATCTTCGGTAACATCAGGGCTATCTGAAACGCCATAAACAGAGCTAGACGAAGCATAAACAAAACGCTTCACGCCTGCTTTTTTTGCAGCGACAACCATCGGCTCAAAAGCATCAAGGTTGACAGTAGTCGACAAGCCTTCGTCGAGCTCGAAGCTGGCGTCATTGGAGATGCACGCGAGGTTTACAACTGCGTCCACACCGTTCATTGCCAGCGAAAGCGCATCAACATCACGAATATCGCCCTTGATCACCGTCAAATTTGGGTGATCGGTCGGAAGTTGGTCAAAACCGTAATACATAATGTCGTAAACGGTTACCTTATAACCCATATCCAAAAGCTGAGGTGTCATAACGCTGCCACAGTACCCTGCACCGCCCGTAATTAAAATTTTTTCAAACTTAGGCAATTTAATTCATCCTTAAAAAATTTTCGTAACAGCTGCTTAGCAGTCTATCTTGAAACCTGCTGCACACGCATCATCATAGAACATCTGAACCGTTTCAGCCGAGAAATCATCCAGATTCTTACCTACGGTTGCTAACTTCTTGAGAACATCGTTGGTAACGGTAATGATTCCACAACCAGTTTCGTCGGCCTGAACAATGTTAAGAAGCTCCCGCGGGCTCGCCCACAACAGCTCGGCTTTTGGCTGCAATTCTGTTAGGATTTTGTGCGCTTCATGCATGAGAGGAACAGGATCGCGACCCGTATCGGCAATCCGTCCGGCAAACACGGAAATAATTGAAGCTGTTTTAGGGTCAACTGCATCAGCAATCGCCCTTACCTGTTCGTTGGTCATAATTGCGGTAACGTTCAAAACAACGCCTTCTTTCGAAAGCCGTTCAAGCAGCGGGCCCGCGAATTCACGTTTGGTGTTCATGACCGGAATTTTAACGTTAACGTTTGCTCCCCAAGAAGCGATTTTAAGAGCCTGCGCTTCCATCTCATCAAATTCATCGGCAAAGACTTCAAACGATACCGGCGCATCTGTTATTTGCTCAAGAACCTGACGAGCAAAGGACTCGTAGTCAGCAACACCGGCCTTGCGCATCAAGGTCGGATTGGTTGTAAACCCTTTGATGAGTGGGTTTTTCTTCATATCCAACATGCCATTTATGTCGGCACCGTCAGCAAAAATTTTAACCTTCAGGTTATCGAGAATTGGGTTAGGCATTTGGAATTCTCCAGTGGATGCTTAAATTTAGGAACACTAAGTTTGTGATGACAGGATGCGCGACACAGCGTCAGCTAAATCATTGACTGTCTGATATGGATCCTGTGGTTTCTTTTCTGAATAGCCATAGTCGATAAAGAAAGTGTCAAGACATCCCGCATTTTGCCCCGCTTCGACATCCCTCCACCGATCTCCAACCATATAACTTTTTGTTAAATCAATACTAAGACTGGCTGCAGCACTCTTTAACATGCCTGCTTTTGGCTTTCGGCAACTACACCCCATATTCTCGGTGTGATAACATACTTCTATGTGGTCAACGCTCAACACACTACGTAAGTATCCATGCATTGCCTCAACGACGCTTTTTTGCTGTTTTCCTGTCGCAACATCTGGCTGATTGGTTACAACAACGACAATGAAACCATAATCCTTCAGGCGATCAACTGACTCTTTGACCCTCGGCAGAAGATCAAAGTCACTCAGCGTTTGAGGAGGATAAGATTTCCCATTGATAGTCGTAGCGCGATTGATCACACCATCTCGATCTAAGAAAACCGCATTACGCATCTTCATCCCGCCCTAAATGCCTGCAAAGGGGCTCCTTACCATTTCGTCGCCTTGATCTGCAGCTTCGGGTGGGAAACTAACCCATGCCAAATCACAGCTTGGAAGGCCTCAGCATGCGGCGTCACACGATCTGGATGTACAACCGGAACGATCAGAACATTGTCACCAACTTCTGCTGTGAACCCACCATCTCGGCTAACAATACCAAAGATTTTCAGACCTTTTTCTTTGGCCCACTGCAAACCTCTAACGATGTTCATGCTAACCTGACGTTCAGCGTTACCGCCACCAACAGAGAACACCAAAACGGAGTCTTTCTCGTTAGCTTTGCTGACATCCATCCAAGCAGAAAATACAGTTTCCCAACCTTCATCATTAGTTCGTGCAGTCAGCTCGGATACGTTGTCAGTCGGAGCATAGGCCTCGATGCCGCAGAGCTTACGAAAGTCATTCACTGCATGAGAGCAGTTTGCGGCACTTCCGCCGACCCCCAAAATAAAGAGGCGCCCACCATTTTCGCGGACTTTCACCAATTCATTAGCGAGGTTTTCCATGGCTTCAGCATCAATCATGCCACATAACTTCGCAGCTTCTTCAAGATAGTTTTTAGAGAACGACATAAGTGGACCCTTACGAACAAGAAAAACGGAAAACTCATACAAACAGTAGAAAGGGGTGTCAACAATGCTCGTGGGAATTTAAGCACGACTCGCCCTCAAACTGTAGTCAAAACCCGCTCAAGCACCCCAGCGCACTTTATCGAAATAGCGCATAGCACCCGCAATTAATAGAGAATACAAGAAAGACATTAAATAGAAAAAATCAAGAAATGTCGGAAACGCAACTCATTTCGTGCTCTATCTAATTTTTCACTAAATTTTATTGTATTTTATACACAAACGCCACCTGTGAACCAAAGCACCTCAAGCTGGAATCGTCCTTCCCCCGCCAAGGGAATAAATATGACAGCTACGACAACCGAAATTCACATCTTCCTTCCGTAAATCGCCATAACCGTCAACTTCAGTATAATGCCAACCAGCACCTATTCCACCTCATTTCGAGCAGCCTATTCAAAATTAACATAGACGGCATATCGCCGGAAAACGCACCCATCCGATCCCCCAAAAGTAACACAAAATATCTCAGAACATCGCAATACTGATCATGAGAATCTCCCCATAATTAGTCACGCCAATCAAGCTTTGTCACGTCAAAGTCACTAGCACTTCCGAGGAAATAGATATAAAATATTCAGCAAATACGACTCATAATGAACATGGTAACATGTGCTATTAAATATTCTTCATAAACTTTAAAAATTGGCCTGATGCATAACTTTTTGAAAAGCCAAACTCCGCTAGTACCAGGCGATGCCGTTGCTATTATTATTAATTCGGAAGACGGAAAATATTTACTCCAACACCGCGATGACAATCCCCAGATATTTTTCCCTAATCACTGGTCCCTTTTCGGTGGCGGAATTGATCCGGGTGAAACCTCCTTAGAAGCTATCGTCCGGGAAACCCATGAAGAGCTGGGTATACTCCTGTCTGAAAGCAGGCTGAAATACTGCACACAACTTTGGTTCGACTTTTCGTTCGAAGATGCCCCGAAACCGATCCGTAGAATTTTTTATCACACAGCATTCTCGAAAAACGAACTCGCACAATTAAAACTTGGAGAAGGTCAGGGCATGGCGCTGGTTACAATTCACGACGCACTGTCAAGCTTACGAATTGTACCTTATGATGCAATGGCATTGTGGATGCACCATGCTAAAGATCGGATCAAAAAATCTAATGAACAGTAGATTATAAGGACCAGGCGCCCAACGGGGCGCGCGAAAACAATATTGCCGAATACAACCTGGTTGCTATCCGACCAATTAAAGTCTGGCCCTTCCCAACAAATCGCTTAAGGATTCAAACATATAGAAACTCTGCCATTCAACTTCACTCAGAGCAATAAGCTTAAACACCCCACACAGCGCAGCAGTCAGAGCTAACATGTCTCGAAAATTTCATAGCCGCCTCCTACAAAGCATTATTAAATCAATTTATGCGCGGAATTCAGTCACTGCATTCATTGTAACAGCTTATGCAACTGTCGCAGGGTTTTCAGTTCAGTGGTTGGCCGCACGCGTTTTGTCCCCATTCGAATTCGGCACTTACAGTATTGGCATGAGCTTGATCGGTATCGGCTCGATTTTCTGCCTATCAGGCAGCGACACGACAATACTTCTGTATACCACACGCTACAGCACCAAATGCAGCGCACATCCTAACAAGGTTTTGTTGAAGACACTCATCAAGTGGTTTGCCGCGACATCTCTACTTTCAATCACTTGTATATTCGCTGTCTCCATAACATCGCTTAACATTCGACTTCTTGATGCGACCTTTATCGGTCTTTGCACTTTCTTAATTCCAGCGACCATCCTACTGCAAAGTCGACTGAGAGGCTCAAACCGCATGGTGCTCAGTTTTCTCCCTGAAGGCGCCATCCGACCAACGATTGTGCTGACAGGACTGGCAATTTCTTTTGGTACTGGAGTCAGTTTATCCGCGGCAGACGTTTTTTTTGTTATCGTCTTGGGAAGCGTTGTTGCTTTCTGCTGTGCGGCCAACTGGGTGAACAACACCCCCCCAGTCTCCAAAATTAAAGACAGAACCTATAACCTGAAAATGGAGAAGCAAGCCTGGTTGAAAAACAATGCAACCTTCCTTTTCATAAGCGCAGGAAACGCTTTAAACACTCAAATAGGAGTTCTTATATTTGGGTGGATGCGCTTAACGGTTGACGCTGGAATATTTGGAATTGTCATTCGATTATCTACTCTGACGATATTTATAACGTCCGTCATCAATATTGTATTCTCAACAAAATTTGTCGAACTGCACACCGAGCGCAAATACCGCGAACTGAGAAAGGTTACTCTCTACGCCGCCACCTTTTCTTTCCTGTCCGCACTGCCAATATCTCTTGTTTTTTTGATATTTCCTAGCGAAGTAATGAGCATATTCGGGTCACACTTTATCAGTGGCTCATTCGCACTACAAGTGTCGGCAGCTGGATATTTGATCCATTCAGCCATCGGGCCAGTGCTCTCATCTCTTGCCCTATCTGGACAGCAAAAGAGCATAGCAAAAATACAATATATTGCCATGGCCATCAATGCGATTACAACTTCAACTCTTGCATATCAAATAGGTATTGATAGCGCCGCATACGGGATATTAGTGAACCAAGTTTTTTCAGCTTGCGCAGTTACATTGCTCATTTACCGCAGCCGTTCAGCACCGGAACATGACTAACTTACTACACCAAGCAATGTTCACCTTGTCCGAGAAGCAGTCTCAAACACCCTCAGAGTCTCCTCGCTCACGTGATGCTCGATCCCTTCTGCATCAAACTCAGCAGTGTCGGGATCGACGCCGATTGAGA
>CENR01022381.1_pt1 | contig 28534 bp, 27 predicted proteins | sample 530181 | NCBI WGS metagenome assembly CENR01 (sample SAMEA2619677, study PRJEB7988) | marine metagenome | biome: marine biome (ENVO:00000447); feature: surface water layer (ENVO:00002042); material: "saline water (ENVO:00002010), including plankton (ENVO:xxxxxxxx)" | depth 5 m | reverse complement strand
CCCAAGCCTGTATGTTTTGAATTCTTGTACTACTTGAAGGGTGTGTGCTCAAAAATTCTGGTGGCGCACCTTGTTCCTGGGCTTGCATACGCTGCCATAATTCTGCGGCAACACTCGGTTCGTAACCCGCAATTGCCATCAAAATTAAACCTATATGATCTGCTTCTGTTTCGTGACTTCTACTAAAAGGAAGCATTACGCCCACACTTGTACCCAGTCCGTATGCTGTATTGAAAATTTGCGCATTTTCTGGGTTATTAGCCAAAGCAATATTTCCAGCTACAGCCCCTAATTGTTGCAATTGACCCGCACTCATACGTTGCTGTCCGTGATTGGCAAGCGCATGTGCTACCTCGTGCCCCATTACCGCAGCTAATCCTGCTTCATTTTTTGTGATTGGCAAAATGCCTGTATACACTACTATTTTACCGCCAGGCATACACCAAGCATTTACGTCTTTGCTATCCACAAGATTATATTCCCATCTATAATCTGCCAAATATCCAGCATAACCATTTGCGGTCAAATATCTTTCTGCAGCAGCTGCAATTTTTTGTCCTACACTTTTAACCATTCGTGAGTCCGCAGTATTATTCACAACTTTATGCTCAGATAAGAATTCTTGATATTGCTGAAATGCCATCGGCAATATCTGCGAATTTGGAACCAATGCCAAAGTTTGTTTTCCCGTAAAAGGGTTGGTACTACACGCAACGACCAGTGCACCTATAAGTAAAATGGAAAGTGATTTTATAAATTTCATAAATGATGGTTTTGTTTAAATGTTAAAATTAGATATATAAATTTTATTACACTCCTAAAATTATTGTAAAATTAATTTTCCAACAATTGTTCCACAATTTTTAAACTTTAATGTTTTTTTAATAGTGAAATGTTCCGCAAGCCTTTAAATTTATAGACTTTAAAAAACTTGGAACGACTTTTGAATAAATAAAGTCGTAATTTAAAAATTTACTCAATATGAAAAACATACTTCTTTTTTTAGCCCTTTCATCAACAGTTTTATTTTCTTCTTGCGAAGGTGACCCAGGACCTCCGGGACAAGATGGAGGTTTAGTGTTTGCCAATGTATTTGAGGTAAGTCCCGCTTTCAGTTATAGTGACTATCCCGAAAATATATATTTTACTTCGGTTTATAATTATCCTTTTGAGGTGTATGAGAGCGACGTAGTTTTGGTTTACCGTTTATCAGGTCAAGATAATACCGTATCACCTCCAGCCGATATTTGGACACAACTTCCACAAAGCATCTATTATCAGGATGGTACTGGAGATATTTTTCAATATAACTACAATAGCACCTTTATAAGTGTTCAATTCACGATTGAAGGAAATTTCGACTTGACGAATATTGATCCCAATGATGTGAATGGTCAAACATTCCGTGTAGCTGTAGTCCCTGCCGAATTTGCAAAAACAAATCCTTCTATGAGAGATATTCTGGAAGTGATGCAAGCCGATGGTTCACAAATTGAAAAAATAGAACTTTAATATATGAAAATATTAAGCACCCTACTTATATTATGCATGATGCTTTTCAGCTGTAATTCACCAGCACAGAAAAGCAAGGAATCCAAGAAAGAGACTTTTGAGATTACGAAAACGGATGCCGAATGGAAAGACCAGCTATCACCTGAAGCATATAAGGTATTACGCCACGAAGGTACCGAACGTGCATTTTCAAGTAGCTTAAATGATAATCATAAAAAGGGTACATACGTGTGTGCTGGCTGCGGAACGCCCGTTTTTAAAAGTAAACACAAATTCGATAGCGGCACAGGTTGGCCAAGCTTTGACCGTGCCATTGAAGGAAATGTTGCGTATTCAACAGACACTAAGCTTGGATATACCCGAACAGAAGAGCATTGTGCAACCTGCGGGGGCCATTTAGGACATGTCTTTAATGACGGACCTCTTGAAACTACTGGTAAAAGGCACTGTATTAACGGGGTCGCTTTAAAATTCATACCCGAAAATGGAGAATCCAAATAAATATCCCATCAATAAATCTGAAGCCGAATGGCGCGAGGAATTGGGCGAAAAACGCTACCACATTCTTCGTGAGAAGGGCACCGAGTTCCCCCGCACGGGGGAGTATAACCTGCATTTTGAAAACGGCACTTATGTTTGTGGCGCTTGCCTTACCCCGCTATTTACAAGCGAGAACAAGTTTGATAGCAGCTGCGGCTGGCCTTCCTTTGACGATTCAATTGAAGGCGCAGTAGAATATGTGAAAGACACTTCGCACGGCATGCTTCGTACTGAAATTCTTTGCTCTACTTGCGGTAGCCATTTAGGGCATATCTTTAATGATGGCCCTACGGAAACGGGACAGCGGTATTGTGTAAATTCACTTTCATTGAATTTTAATAAGAAGTAATCCCTATATTTTAACTTCAAGTTTTAGATTCTCAAAAGGATAAAAAACATCAAAATCCAAAACTTTAAAATTTTGGATTTTGATGTTTTTTATGTTTGAACGCTCGATATTCTCTAATTTAGCCTTTTCAGTCCATCATGACCCCAGTCCGTTTGCTAGCGTTTATTCCATTTTTATTGGCAATCCTTCTATCCATAAACCTTTATAAAACTTGGAAAGGACTGTCGCCTTAATATTCTATTATAAGGAGAGATTAATAGGTTAAATTAGGGAGCAGCAATGAAGTATCTGTGGGGTAAGGTCGGCATGGAGACGGCTTAGAGTCGGCTTAGAGTCGGCTTACAGTCGGCTTACAGTCGGCATACCAAATTTCGAAGGTTTGAAATTTGATTTATTTTGGGGAGTCTTGACTATCAAATTTTAAATGTACGACATTCACATAGGGCTTTGCAAATTTTCATCAAAAAAATAAATGTAAGCTTTAATCTTATATTTACACTTTCTGTAAAGCATTACTTTGATTACGGTTGGAGATTTTTAATAATCCTTGGTCCAGAAAATTTATTTGGAATTTGGAAATAGGAATTGAGTATTTCCCTTGGTATTTCGTAAATTCGTTGCTTCAAAAGAAATACACTTAAAATTACATAATGAGTAAATACGACGTAATAGTTTTAGGAAGCGGTCCGGGGGGATATGTTACCGCCATACGGGCTTCACAATTAGGTTTAAAGACCGCCATTATTGAAAAGGAAAGCCTTGGGGGCGTTTGTCTGAACTGGGGATGTATTCCTACCAAAGCACTTTTAAAGAGCGCCCAAGTCTTTGATTATCTGAAACATGCTGATAGTTACGGACTTACCGTAAAGGAATTTGACAAAGACTTCGGAAAGGTTATTGAGCGAAGCCGCGGCGTAGCCGAGGGAATGAGCAAGGGCGTGCAGTTTTTGATGAAGAAGAACAAAATTGAAGTCATTAATGGTTTTGGAAAATTAAAACCCGGAAAAAAGGTAGATGTTGACGGAAAGGAATATTCCGCAGACCATATAATCATTGCAACTGGCGCGCGTTCTCGCGAATTGCCAAACCTAAAACAGGACGGCAAAAAAGTAATTGGCTACCGAGAGGCAATGACGCTAAAGAAACAGCCAAAAAGTATGATTGTTGTGGGCAGTGGTGCCATAGGCGTTGAGTTTGCCCATTTCTACAACTCCATGGGGACGGAAGTCACTATTGTTGAATTTTTGCCAAACCTAGTGCCTTTGGAAGATGAGGACGTTTCAAAACAATTTGAGCGCTCCTTCAAAAAAGCGGGAATTAAAGTGATGACGAATTCTTCCGTAGAGAAATTGGATACTTCCGGAAAAATGGTAAAAGCTACTGTAAAGACTTCAAAAGGCGAAGAAACGCTGGAAGCCGAAATTGTACTATCTGCTGTGGGAATTGCCTCAAACCTTGAAAATATTGGATTGGAGGAAGTCGGCATCGTTACCGATAAAGGAAAAATTATGGTGAATGATTGGTACCAAACCAACATTCCCGGTTATTATGCCATTGGCGATGTGGTACCCGGTCCTGCCCTAGCCCACGTTGCTTCCGCAGAAGGAATAACCTGTGTGGAAAAAATTGCTGGCCTTCACGTAGAACCTATAGATTACGGAAACATCCCAGGCTGTACGTATGCTTCTCCCGAAATTGCAAGTGTTGGTATGACTGAAAAGCAAGCGAAAGAAGCTGGGTATGAATTGAAAGTAGGGAAATTCCCTTTCTCAGCAAGTGGAAAAGCAAGTGCTTCGGGTGAAAAGGACGGTTTTGTAAAAGTGATTTTTGATGCCAAATACGGCGAATGGCTGGGTTGCCATATGATTGGCGCCGGCGTTACCGATATGATTGCGGAAGCCGTGTTGGGAAGAAAACTTGAAACCACTGGCCATGAAGTATTAAAAGCGATCCACCCGCACCCTACTATGAGCGAGGCTGTGATGGAAGCGGTCGCCGATGCTTATGGGGAAGTGATTCACTTATAGATTTGAGTATTGAGACTCTATCGTGATTTAAAATAAAAAACCGCAATATTGCGGTTTTTTTATTCTCACTACTCAATTCTAAGTACTCAATACTATTTCATAAAACTCTGTAAAGCCAACTCATAACTTTGTAATCCGAAACCTACTATTACGCCTTTGGCATTTGGGGAGATATAACTTTTATGTCTAAAATCTTCCCTTGAAAAAGTGTTTGAAATATGTACTTCCACTACGGGAGTTGTTATTGCTTTTACTGCATCAGCAATGCCTACAGAAGTATGAGTATAAGCAGCGGCATTTAAAATTATTCCGTCGTATTTATATCCTACTTCCTGTATTTTATCAATCAATTCTCCTTCAATGTTGGATTGAAAATAAGAGATTTCTTGGTTTGCATATTTTTTCTGCAACTTTTCAAAAAAATCGTTGAAGGTTTCGTTCCCGTATATATCGTTTTCACGCTTACCGAGCAGGTTTAGGTTTGGGCCGTTGATAATTATTATTTTCATTTTGTAAATATAGAAAATAAAAAAAGCAGGAGCGATGCTCCTGCTTTTTGAAATATGACAAATTTGAAATTTAGAATGAGTATCCGGCAGAAACTTGGAAAACGTTACTTTGATTTTTACCGGAATTGTAGGTTGTACCTAAAACTCTATATTCTTCATTTACATTCAACAATCCTTTATTATAACGTAGGCTGAAGAAAACACCCATGTTCAATCGATATGAAGCTCCAATGCCAAATTGGGCATCAAAACTTCTATAATAATCTTTAGCATCACCACTTACTAGATCGCCATCATCATCATAATAGGTTCCTTCAGCATTAACTAAAACCCCAAATACAGGTCCGGCTTCAGCACTTAAGCCTTCAATAACATAGAATTTTACCAATACAGGTACCCGAACAAAATCCAATTTTGTATCTTCTCCTAAAGTGCCAAAACTCCAATCTGAACCCTCTGAAGAGTACAATAATTCAGGTTGTAAAGAAAATTTTCCCATTAAAGGAATTTCAACAAGACCGCCAATGTGAAAGCTTGTTCTTGAGCCAAGGCTACCTAAACCACCATAATAGCTATCTCCTCCTAAAGTGGCAACGTTTAAACCAGCTTTCGCACCCAAGCGAAATTCTTGTGATTGCACAGAGGTTAATGCAAATAATGCTACTGCGGTAAAAAGTAAAAGTTTTTTCATAATGAATAAAATTTTAAATTAATTAAAACGACAATATTGTCTCATTAAAAATACTAAAAGTTATCAATATATCATTATTACTTATGTAACAATCTATGAAATATATGTAACAAAAAATAGCTTTTTAAAAACGCTATTTGTTCATTATCAATACTTTATATTTTTCTGAGAAATATCCTATAATGTAAAAAGCTTGTTTATCGTTTTGAAAAATTAACGTTCTTCATAAAAATAATATATAAAAAAACCGTCCAGAATGGACGGTTTTAATTATTAAATGTTTAATTTTTTTAAAGAAAGGAGTAGCCCAATGCAACGGAGAAAACTTGGTTTTTACCTTCAAAGCCATTTTCTTTTGAGACGTCAGTAAGTCCAAAATTATAACGAGCATCCAAACGCACTCCAAATGGAAAATCATAACCCGCTCCCACAATTCCTGAAACATCAAAATCTTCAGCCTTCGCTTTTCTGGTTATGTCACCCAAAACATTGACAGAAATTTTATCATCTACAATAAAACCAAACTGCGGTCCTGCTTGAACATTTAACCCTTGAACCAAATAATATTTTAATACTACAGGGACATTCACATAACTTAAGTCAAATTCTCCAGCATCAAACTCCGCTCCTTGCTGTGAGTAAAGTAAATCTGCCTGAATACCCACTTTATCTGTAAATTTTACCCCAGCAAAAATCCCGGCCTGAAATCCAGTCTTGCTAGAAAGATCTTCCACATCAGAAATATTTGCAAAGTTAGCACCTGCTTTAACCCCTAGATCGATTTCTTGCGAAAATGCGGAGGTTCCAATAAATAATGTAATAACTGCTACAATCAATTTTTTCATAATACTATTTTTAGGTTTCAATTAAAACGCAAAGATACCTTTAATGTTATGGCTTAAAATATATTTAGTTTTTTGTTAACTATTGTTTTTAGTAGTAATATAGCGGTATGAAGTGGCTGAACATTTTAAAGGATTATCAAAATTATCTCCGATTGGAACGCGGTCTTTCCGAAAATTCCATCATCAATTATTCCCTGGACATCAAAAAGCTTATGCAGTGGCTGGAAACCAATGAAATAGAAGTATCTCCCATCACTATTTCTGAAGAAACTCTTCAACAATTCATTTATGAGATCGCAAAAAAAGTAAATCCACGTTCCCAAAGCCGTCTCATTTCGGGCCTCAAAGGATTTTTCAACTACTTAATTTTTGAAGATTACAGAAAAACCAATCCCTTGGAACTGATTGAAGCTCCAAAAATAGGAAGAAAACTACCGGACACTTTAGCCATTGAAGAAATAGATACTCTCATAAAAACAATAGACCTAAGCTCAAAGCAAGGTGAACGTAACCGTGCCATCATAGAAACGCTGTATGGTTGCGGTCTCCGCGTTTCAGAACTTACAAACCTAAAAATCTCGGACTTATATTTTGAAGAAGGTTTTATTAAAGTAACGGGAAAAGGCGATAAACAGCGCCTCGTGCCTATAGGGCCAACCACCCAAAAATATATTGAAATTTATAGAAAAGAAATTCGCAGACATCAAAAGATTCAGCCACAGGCCAAAGATACTCTCTTTCTCAACCAGCACGGCAAGTCTCTAACCCGCGCGATGATTTTTACCATCGTGAAGCGCCTCGCAGAAAAAGCTGGTATCCCTAAAACCATAAGCCCTCACACATTTCGCCACTCCTTCGCCACACACCTGTTGGAGAATGGTGCAGACCTTCGCGCCATTCAACAAATGTTAGGACACGAGAGCATTACCACAACAGAAATTTACACACACATAGACCGCAAACACTTAACCGAAGTAATAAACCGCTTCCACCCGAGAAGATAATTGAAAAGTTTAAAAATCGAGAAGTTGAGAGTCGATCAGCTTGTAAAATTAAAATCTAAACTTATAATCCTATCGACTCATCGACTTGATCCTACAGGTTAAAAAAAAGCTAAACCCTCCCAATTTCTTTATTCTGAAAGCAACCTTTTGTATTTTGAAAAGAAAAAATTAAACCAAACAAAAAGAGAAATGAAAATATTAAAATTTAGTAATGGAGATGCAATGCATGCAATAGGTCTAGGTACTTGGAAATCCACCGGCAACGATGTTAAAAAGGCAGTAAAAGATGCAATTTACGCTGGGTACCGCCATATAGATACTGCGGCTGCTTATGGAAACGAGGAAGCAATTGGCGAAGCATTAGCCGAGGTTTTTGCCGAAGGTGATATTTTTCGGGAAGATGTCTTCATTACCTCTAAACTTTGGAACGATTCGCATGCCGAAGGACAGGTAAGACCCGCCTTGGAAGAATCACTTAAAAAACTAAAACTAGACTATTTAGATTTATATTTAATCCATTGGCCAGTGGCTTTCAAGCATGGTGTAGACTTCCCAAAAAAACCTAATGATTACTTAACGCCCGAGGAAGCCCCTATAATTGAAACTTGGAAACAAATGGAAAAGGCCAAAAAAGACGGGCTTGCACGTCACATTGGCGTTTCCAATTTTAGTGATATAAAATTAAAAGAACTTATTGCCAAAGCTGCCACCAAACCTGAAATGAACCAAGTGGAACTTCACCCCCTCCTGCAGCAGGATGATCTTTTAAAATATTGCAAATCAGAAAACATACACCTTACCGCCTATTCCCCCTTGGGTTCGGGAGATAGATCTGATTCTATGAAGGGAAAAGCTGAACCCAATATTTTGGAAATTAAAACGATTAAAGAAATTGCAAGAAAACACAATGCTTCGGAAGGGCAAATTTTGATAAGTTGGCATGCGCACCGCGGCACTGCTGCTATCCCAAAATCTACAAGCAAAGAACATATAGAAGAAAACTTTAAAGCGGCTTCTATAGAACTGGATGATGCAGATATGAAAGCAATTGCCAGTCTAGATGAACATTATCGATTTATAACCGGTAAGTTTTTTGAGGAACCAAGCAGAGGTTATGAAGATATTTATGATGAAAATTCTCCAATTGTTGAAAGTATCAAAAAAGGTATTGATACCGTAAAGAATGTTTTTAAATAATCTCCTGAATTATATAAATAAAAAAAGCTCCAAAAGGAGCTTTTTTTTTGATGTTATAACAGGTCTTACTTTGCAATGTTCACTGCTCGTGTTTCACGAATAACGGTAACTTTTACTTGTCCTGGATAGGTCATATCCGTTTGTATCTTTTGTGAAATTTCAAAAGAAAGCTGCGCGGCTTTTTCATCACTCACTTTTTCGCTTTCAACCATTACACGAAGCTCACGGCCCGCTTGGATTGCATATGCTTTATTTACACCGCCGAATCCGAATGCAATATCTTCCAAGTCCTTCAAACGTTGAATGTAAGAATCCAGCACTTGGCGTCTTGCGCCAGGTCTTGCGCCACTAATAGCATCGCAAACCTGTACAATTGGAGAAAGCAATCCAGTCATCTCAATTTCATCGTGGTGAGCTCCAATAGCATTACAAACTTCTGGTTTCTCACCATATTTCTCTGCCCATTGCATTCCTAAAAGTGCGTGTGGCATTTCGGTTTCGGTTTCGGGAACCTTTCCAATATCGTGAAGCAATCCGGCCCGTTTAGCCAATTTAGCGTTCAGTCCAAGTTCCGCAGCCATTACGCCACAAAGCCTTGCCACTTCGCGGGAGTGATGCAATAGGTTTTGGCCGTATGAAGATCGATATTTCATACGCCCCACGGCTTTTATAAGTTCGGGGTGCAGACCGTGTATTCCCAGATCGATAACGGTTCTTTTTCCCACTTCAATAATCTCCTCTTCAATTTGTTTGGTAGTTTTTTGAACAACCTCTTCAATACGTGCTGGGTGAATACGTCCATCGGTAACCAATTTGTGAAGTGACAGTCGTGCAATTTCCCTGCGTACGGAATCAAAACACGACAGGATAATAGCTTCCGGAGTATCGTCAACTATAATTTCCACACCTGTAGCAGCTTCAATGGCGCGAATGTTTCTACCCTCGCGGCCAATGATTCTACCCTTTACGTCGTCGCTTTCAAGATTGAACACAGATACACAGTTTTCCACTGCTTCTTCCGTTCCTATGCGTTGAATGGTATTGATTATAATTTTTTTGGCTTCTTGCTGGGCTGTCATTTTTGCTTCTTCCATAGAGGATTGAACATAAGCCATTGCTTGGGTTTTGGCTTCATCTTTCAAACTTTCCATTAACTGAGCCTTTGCATCCTCGGCAGAAAGACTGCTGATTACTTCCAACTGCTCAACTTGACTACGGTGAAGCTTTTCTACCTCGCTTTGTTTTTTGTCGAGTATGGAAATTCTCTCGTCATAATCTGTCTTTTTTTCTTCAAGCTCCGCATTTAATTTTTTTGATTTTGCGAGTTCACTGGAAACTTGTGATTCTTTGTCGCGTGTTCTCTTTTCTGCTTCTGAAATTTTTTTGTCACGGTTAAGGATTACTTTTTCGTGTTCAGATTTCAGTTCCAAAAACTTCTCTTTAGCCTGAAGAATTTTATCCTTTTTTATGGTTTCGGCTTCAGATTTTGCCTCTTTCAGTATTGAAGATGCGCTCTTTTTTGCTCTCGTTATAAGTTGGGAGGCGTTATTGCGCTCCATTATTTTTGCAATAAAAAAACCAATCGCAATACCAACTATGGCACTAATTACAATAGTTATGATGTCCATTTTTAGTTGAATTATATGTATAAAAAAAGCCTACATCAATATTATTATTTTGAATAAACTCCTTAAAAACAAGTTTAGGGTTAACAAGCTGGTCAAGTATCCGCTCAAAGACGGCTCGCTTTTACAACTTCAACTCACCCTTTTTAAAGAATTCCTGTTGAGTTTACCAAAAATTAGTATTAATGTAGGCAGTAACCTTATTTAATTAAAAGAACGTTATGATAACTGCTCTTGCAATAAACGGTCCAAAGCATTTAGTCTTGCTTCCGTTTCCTGCGTATCGCTGGAATTATCAATTTGTTTTTGCTCAACCTGTGCTGCAAACTGGAGGGCACACATTGCCAAAACATCCTGTTTGTCGCGTACGGCATAACTCTGCTCGAACTTCTTAATCATCTCTTCTATCTTTTTGCTCGCCAAGCGTAGTCCCTCTTCCTGAGAAGGGTTTATGGTAAGGGGATAAACCCTGTCTGCAATTGATAGTTTTATTTTTAATGGTTCGGCCATTGTTATATTTTTATTCGGAAAGTTGGCTTATGCAATGGTCAATTTCCCGAATGAGAGCGTTTATCTTGAGTTTAGTTTCTCGTTTATGCTGGTCGCTGCCGAGCATTGAATTTGCCATTTTTAATGAGTTACATTTTTCAGTCCAAGCCTCAATTTCTTCTTCAAATTGTTGCTGTTTTGACTGTAAAACTTTGAGTTCTTCTTCCAACGCTGCATTGGACTTATTTAATTTTTCGTGCCTTTTGAGCAGCTTGCCAATTCTATTTTCAAGAGAATCAACTATTTCAGAAAGATTACTCATTAAAATCTGTGTTCAATACTTCTTTCACAAAGTTAGCATACCATCGTTAATAAGCAAACAGTTTTCCATTATTTTTTGTATTATTGAAGAATAGTTACAATAAACCAATTCTCTCCCCTTTTAATTCTAGTGTATTCTTATTTTTACCCTATGAAGAAAATTTTATCAATGCTCCTCCTTTTTAGCGGGTTTGCGTACGGACAGAACGGTATACCGACAGATTATTTTTCCAATCCTTTGGATATAAACTTAGTGCTTTCAGGCAATTTTGGTGAAATGCGTGCCAACCATTTCCACAGTGGCCTTGATCTTAAAACTGAACAACGCGAAGGGCTGCCGGTATATGCCCCAGCGGATGGCTATGTGAGCCGAATAAACGTGCAACATTACGGTTATGGAAAGGCGCTCTATATTCTTCACCCCAATGGATACACAACTGTTTATGGACATTTGCGAAGTTTTGCCGGCGATATTGAAAAGTATGTAAAAGACACACAATACAGTAAGGAAACATTTGAAGTAGAGCTCTTTCCCGACAAAACGCTATTACCAGTAAAAAAAGGAGATTTAATTGCCTATACCGGAAATACAGGTGGCAGCGGCGGACCACATCTTCACTTTGAAATTCGCGATTCTTCACAACGGCCCATGAACCCATTGCTTTTTGGCATAGAGGTTCCAGATTCAAAAAAACCTATTGTGAGTGCAATATTTGCTTATCCCGTTGGAGAAGATGCGCACATCAACCAAAGCCAAAACCGTACAAAATTGCGGATGATAAAACAGAAGGACGGCAATTATAAAACTGAGGACATAAAGGCTTTCGGAAAGATTGGCTTTGGAATTACAACATACGATCAACAGGACGGTGCTTCAAACAAAAACGGCGCATACAGTATTGAAACCCGCTTTAACGGTTCTCAGAAATTCAAGGTTCTTTTTGATAAATTTTCTTTTTCAGAAACGCGGTATTTAAATAGATATACTGATTATAACTATTATGAAACCAACAAAAGTATGGTTCAAAAGCTCTTCCGTGAAACCAACAACCCATTGAGCATAATTACAGAAGAAGACGAAAATGGGTTTATAACAGTTCAGGACAGTTTGCAATCTATTTATACCATTGAAGTAAATGATTTTAATGGCAATCGTATGTATATCTCAGTGCCCATTGAGGGTGCAAAGCTTGAAATTTTAGACCAAAAAAATATTGAAAAAACCGACGATTATATCTATGCAGACCACGCCACGTCTATCACCAAAGGCAAGTGGAGCATTTACATTCCTGCAAATAGTTTATATGAAGACACCTATTTGAATATAAAAGATGAAGGTGATGTTCTGGAATTTCACGAAGATTTAATTCCAATTCACAGCAATATTTCAATCACGGCAGATATTTCATCATACAATGAAGCTGACCGTGATAAACTCTATATTGGAAGATTGAACTATCGCGGCCAGCCGTATTATACATCCACAACCCGCAACGGAGACAAGCTAACTGCCAAAACCCGAACCTTTGGAAGTTACACTATTGCCTCAGACACGACTCCTCCCACCATAAAGCCCGTCAATTTTTCTGAAGGTAAATGGATTAGCAACCAGAATTTTCTTCAATTGAAAATTACAGACGACCTTAGCGGAATAAGCTCCTACCGTGCCACTATTAATGAAAAGTTCATTTTGATGGAATATGATTACAAAAAAGACGTTCTAACTTATAATTTCAATGATAACGTAAATCTGGAAACAGAGAATAATTTGAAAGTTATTGTAATAGATAATGTGGGAAATAGTGCTACATTTGAAGCAAAATTTTTCAGAAAACAACCCTAACCCTTGCTTTTGAAAACAATTAAACTACCGCTTACACTCCTTTTCTTTTTCTTTGCAACCGTTGTATTTGCTCAAAAGGCAACAATACGAGGAGTTATTTTAGACGAAACCAACAATCCACTTTCTGGAGTTAACGTAACGTATGAGGACAATGGTACCATTTCAGATCTTAATGGTTTTTATTTGTTGGAAATTCCCGCAAATCAAGAAGTCGTTATTACCTTTTCCCACGTTGGCCATAAAAATGCCAAGCTTCGTTTCAATTTAAGTCCGAATGAGGATTATGAATTGAATCCCGTTTTAAGGATGGATGTGGAACAAATTCCTGAAGTTGTGATTTCTGGTCGTGAAAACCGACGTATCGAAGGGCTTGTAAACATAGAACCTGAGGTAATCAGAAAGATGGTGGGTGCCAATGCTGGTGTAGAAAACCTTCTAAAATCCCTTCCCGGAGTGAGTGGAAATGACGAATTGAGCACGCAATATGCTGTGCGTGGTGGTAATTATGATGAAAACCTAGTTTACGTAAACGAAATTGAAGTATATCGTCCATTCCTAATTAGAAGCGGACAACAGGAAGGTTTAAGCTTTGTAAACAGCGACCTTACCAGTAATGTTGATTTCTCTGCGGGAGGATTTCAAGCTAAATATGGCGACAAGCTTTCTTCGGTGTTGGATATTACATATCGTCGTCCCGTTGATTTTGGCGCTTCCATAGACCTTAGCCTTTTGGGCGCAAGCGGTTCTGTGGAAGGAATTTCAAAAAACGGTCGTTTTTCGGGAATATTCGGAATTCGCTATCGTGACAACAGCCTATTTGTTGAAGCAAAGCAAACCGAAACCAATTACAGACCAAAATTTGCCGATGCGCAAACCTATCTCACTTATAAATTCACCAATAAATTTGAACTGAGCTTTTTGGGAAATCTTTCCATTAACGAATACAATTATAGACCGTTAACCAGACAGACAAATTTTGGGACTATTACTGATCCAATCGCTTTACTCGTTTTCTATGAAGGCCGTGAAGAGGATCGCTACAATACTTATTTTGGCGCATTAAAATCTACTTGGGTTGTTTCAGACAACTATACTGCAAAATTTATAGCTTCCCTTTACCAAACCACCGAACAGGAATATTATGATATACTTGCCGAATATCGTTTAGGTGAAGTAAATACTGAAATTGGCAGTGAGGAATTGGGCGAGGTTGAATTTACACGTGGCATCGGCGGACAACTTACACATGCTCGAAACGATTTGGACGCTTTAATCCTGAATGTAGAGCACAAGGGAAATCTAGCGTTAGAAGAAAATAATATAGAATACGGCATAAAATATACACGTGAGGATATTCGCGATCGGGTTCAGGAATATGAAATTATTGATTCGGCAGGATTTTCTATCCGTCCGCCTATATTCCCTCCAAACAATCAACCCTATGAGGCTGATACTTCTCCTATTGTGCCTTATACTAATGTTCGTGCTCAAAACGATACACAGATTGATAGAATTTCAGGTTATGCACAATGGAGTAGAAAATCAACACTTGGAACCAGTGAACTATGGATGAATGCAGGGGTACGTGCCCATAATTGGACTGTGAGTGGAAAAAACATCACAAGCACTACGCAAACTGTTTTCAGTCCACGCGCACAGGTTTCATTAAAGCCCGATTGGGAAATGGATATGCTTTTCCGACTTTCGGGCGGGGTGTACCACCAGCCTCCTTTTTATAGAGAATTGCGCGACTCGTCCGGTACCGTACGCCCTGGTGTAAAAGCTCAAAAGTCTATCCATATTGTATTTGGAAACGATTATAGTTTCAAAATGTGGGATCGCAAGTTTAGATTAAATTCTGAAATTTACTACAAACACTTAACTGACGTAAACCCATATACTTTGGAAAATGTACGCATCCGTTACCGTGCAACCAATAATGCGGTTGCATACGCTTACGGGCTTGATTTACGCTTAGCGGGTGAGTTTGTTCCCGGTACGGAGAGCTGGTTAAGTTTTGGTTATTTGAAGACAGAAGAAAATATCGACGATCGCGGCTACATTTTCCGTCCGACAGACCAACGTTTAAAGTTTGGAATGCTTTTCCAGGATTATGTAAAAGTGATTCCTTCGCTTAAAATGTACCTTAACTTAACGTATAACACGGGACTACCCGGTGGTTCTCCAAGTTATGCTGACCCATATAAATATCAAACCCGTTTAAATGATTATAAAAGAGCAGATCTGGGGATGAGTTACGTTATTGTGGACGATACAAAATTAAGGGACAGTGGCTGGTTGAAACCTTTTAAGGAATTTACCATCGGCGCTGAAATTTTCAACATATTTGATGTGCAAAACTCTATTACAAACACTTTTGTAAGGGATGTTTACACCAAGGTACAATATGCAATCCCAAATTATTTGACGCCTCGTGTGTTTAACGTTAGGCTTACCGCGAAGTTTTAAACACCGCTGTTTAGCCTACAACAAATTCAAAATTGGCAATTGATAATCTAACGCTATTCGGTAATACCGCTATCAATAAATTCTTTTAAAACCTCCACCACATAATCCACTTCTTCTTTTTTATTGAAGGTGGAAAAAGAAAAACGAATGGAAGGCTTACTTAAGTCTTCCTCGGAAAGTATCTCATTTAAAACGTGCGAGCCGCCCTCACTCCCACTTTGGCAAGCGCTCCCTTTGGAACACGCTATTCCCTTCAAATCCAACTGAAACAATAGCAACATTGCTTTTTCGGCAGAAATGGGCAGACAAACGTTTAATAAAGTATACGTGCTTCGCTCATTATCATCACAGCTACCGTTGAATTTTACCCCAGGAATGGCAGTTAGTAGTTGTTCCTTAAAATAATCCTTCAGCTCGGTAATGTAGGCTCGTTCTTTTTCAAGTTTGTGATACGATAGTTTTAGCGCTTCTGCCATTCCAGCAATAGCGTAAACCGCTTCCGTGCCAGCACGAAGTCCGCGTTCCTGTTCGCCACCATGGATTAATGAGCGAAGCCCTGAATTTTTTCTAATAAAAGCAAACCCCGCCCCTTTTGGTCCGTGAAACTTATGGGCAGCAGCAGCTGCAAAATCAATAGGAATTTCCTTAAAATCAAGTTCAAAATGGCCCACAGACTGTACGGTATCGCTATGAAAAAGCGCGTTGTGTTCCTTACAGAGAAGTGCAACTCTTTTTAAATCAAGTAGGCTACCAATTTCGTTATTAACGTGCATCAGGCTCACTAATGTTTTTTGTGATGTATCTGCCAAAAGATTTTCCAAATGACCATAATCTATTTGGCCGCATTCGTTAACTTTTACAAAATCGAGCTGAATGCTGTATTCTTTTTGAAGCCATTCCAAGGTATGCAAAACGGCATGATGCTCAATGCGGCTAGATATAATTCGTTTTATACCAAGATCCCGCACCGCACTGCAAAGAATTAAATTATCTGCTTCGGTACCTCCGGAGGTAAATATAATTTCACTTGCAGAAACGTTTAAAAGTTTTGCTATTTCCTTTCGAGCGTTTTCAAGTAAAGATTTTGATGATCTTCCGTAAGAGTGTGTAGATGAAGGGTTTCCGTATTCAGTTTTTAAAACTTCAGTAATACAAGTTATAACATCATCGCGCAACTGCGTGGTAGCGGCGCTATCAAAATATACTTTCTTCATTGGGTAAGTTTTTTAATAAAAATCGGCTAGTAACCGAGTTCTATTTTGAGCACAGGCTCCTATTTTGTTTCGGTTGGCAAAAATACATATTAAAACAGTTTTGCCCACATTTCAGTTAAAAAGAAATGCGTTACTTTGTAATCGATGATGATTTTAAAATTTCCGATGAAAAAAATTCTTTTCCTTTTTATAGCTTCATTGCTTCTTCAAAGCTGTGATGATGGCGATATAATTATTACCTCTTTCAACTTTGACGATGCGGAGCTTAAGGCCTGTGGGCAACAGGGCAATTATGTATTTTATAAAATAAATCCCGAGGCCCTGGAAAGTTTGTCGCTAAAATTAGGTGTTTCTGATAGTCTTTATAAAGACGCCGGGCCTAAAACTTATGCACTGAATGGCACTACAAATTTTGTAAATTATAGAACTTACGATGGTGATTTGGGTGCTAGTTACTTCTGTAGCAGTATTCCTCCCACTGCTCCAATTGTGACCGTTGATTATTTGGCGGCATCCGGTTCGGCTGAACTCACTACAATTTTTTTATTTGATGATGATGATGGTGTTCCCGCAGAAGATGAATTTGATGGCGATACTGACGGCGATGGGATTCCAGATATTTATGATGAAGATGACGATGGCGATAACGTTCCAACGGCACTGGAATTGGACATTCAAAATGAAGACGGCGATGACAATCCACTTACAAATCCATTAGACACAGATAATGACGGAGTAGCCGATTATTTGGATGATGATGATGATGGCGACGGGGTGCTAACACGAAATGAAGACAAAAACATGGATTTAAATCCGCGAAACGATGTGACAGATCCAAACGTGGGCGCAGATTACCTAAACCCTGAGGTAGCAGACACTTATTTGGTAAACGAATACCGCCTGCATGAATATACCATCAATAAAAATGTAAAAATTGTTCTGAAAAATCTTGTTTTAGTTAGTGGCGAAGAAGAAATAACCCAAGAGTCCCTTAATATGGGAACCATTGAAAGTATTGAGGTCATTGAAAAAGAAGCCACCCCAGAATTTTGATTTGTAGAAGCGCGAATTCCTACTTCGTGTTCTGAAAAATATATACCTCGGTAGCCCCACGCCCGTATTTTTGAAAATCGGCATCGTAAAACTTTACATTGTCATAACGATTGAACAGAAATTCCAATTCAGTTCTCAAAACCCCTTCCCCTACACCGTGTATAAAAACTACTTTTTGTATGCGTTTTGAAATGGCAAAGTCCAATTGCCTTTTTGCGGTATCCAATTGTATGGTTAGCATTTCATAATTATTAAGGCCGCGGGTCTTTGGCACTAGTTGATTGATGTGCAAATCCACCTCCATGGGTGGTAAATTTCGCTCTTTGGGTTTAATGCGCTTACTTTTTCCTGGCTTTTTGTGGTTTTTTTCTGACATAATTTCAGAGATATCCATCTTTGCCAATTCTCTTTTTGAAAGGGAACCATCCACAACGATTAATTCGTTTTTTGAAAAATCCAACTCAAAACCATCTGTGGTAAAAATAGTCACCTCATTACCCCTAATTGCAGTAATCACACCTGAAATGGCATCATCCAAGACTGAAACTTTATCGCCGATAATCATTTCTGAAATATTAAAATTTTAAAATATAATCTGCACCCATTACTTAATACTTTCTATCACTTAACCCTCTATAAACGAAATTTTTACGTATTTTGTAGCATTGTATGAAATATATAAAATATTATTTTTAAATTTAAACCGTGAAAAAAGCTTTGCCAACCCCAATAACGAAGCTTTTAAAAACCGCAAAAATATGAAAAACCTACTACTCTTTTCAACTTTACTTTTAACTACGGCTGGTGTTTTTGCACAGCTAACCGTTAAGCCAACTTCCGGAGGTGCCGATTCATACATATATGTTAATGATGAGGTTGTCTTTGTAACCCAAGAAATAAATCTTACTCGTAATGGCACTGCAAACGATCAGGAAGCCAGTATTTACTTGCGCAATAATGGGCAATTAATTCAATCAGGAACTACTTCTAATAATAGTGGTAATGGCCAACTTTCCGTACAGCAAAACACTCCGGAAACCAATGCTTGGGCGTACTATTATTGGTGCTCGCCCGTTACCCATCCTGCCCTCGCAGCTGGAAACCGAAGTTTTGGAGTTCAGCATTTATATGAACCACAACCAGGCATAAGCTTAACTGCCGCCCAACAAGCCGCTACCACTACAGGACGTGATGGTACCACGGGGCCTATGACCATTTCAACACGTTGGTTATACACCCATAGATTTCCCGGTACTGAGGCAGAAGGAAATTACCAACGTATGAACGGCAACAACGCTGCCCCTGCGGGTTATGGCTTTATCATGAAAGGTGTTGGTCCCATTCAAACACCAACACAACTCGATCAAACTTATGATTTTAGAGGAAGGCCAAATAGCGGTACTTTTACTATTCCAGTGGAAGACCAATTAATGACCCTTGCTGGAAATCCTTATCCTTCTGCAATGGATTTAAACGAGCTTTTTTATGATCTTCCTGAAAATGCTGCTTTAGGAACATTTTGGTACTATGATGAAGACAGAACTGTGGCTAGTCATTATTACTCTCAAAAACCTTATGGTTATGGCGTATATACTATTGGCCCTGAAGATACTGATGGTGATCCTTATGACGGAGACAATTTAGGGACATACGTTGCTGCTCCATTTGATATTTGGAACTCTGGAGGAACTACAGGTGGCGGTGGACCTTTAAGTTCTAATACCGATCTCAATAAACGCTTTGCACCTATTGGACAGGGCATTATGTTTGTGGGTGATGCAACCGGTAACGTTTCAATTAAAAACGAGTACAGAGTATTCTTTAGAGAAGACACAGCTGGTTCTGTATTTCAAAGACCAGAAGGCGATAGTGGCTCACAGATTAACCTACCAAATGATACAGGCTTATCAACAGCCGCAGAAACTGCAAGAGAGAACAATCGCACTCCAATAATGCGCATCTGGTCTATTTTTGATGAAGCAGTAACCAGAGATATGGTAATTGCATTTTATGATCAAGCTACAGATGGATACGACCGTGGCCTTGACGGTCTGAGTGCCCAAGATTTAAAAACAGATGCCTACTTCCCTATTGGCGATGACAACAACCGTAAACCTTATGTAATTAACGGTATTAAATTTGACCAAAATAAGCAGGTGCCTATTTCCTTTAAAATACAAAACCAGTCCAAATTGGATATTAAGGTAGTAGAGGAAGTAAAAAAACCGTATACCAATGCCTATATTTTTGACAGGGTTGAAAATACCTATCAGCAAATAACTGGAGGCATGAGCGCAACCTTTAACCTTCCTTCCGGTACTTACGATAACAGATTTTTTGTTGTTTTCCGAAGTCCAAATGTAAAACGTGACATTCCCCAAACGGAACTTAATGAAAAACTAATTGTAATGGAAAATGTTACTTTTTTCCAAAACAATCCACTACAGCAATTGGAAATTAGCAATCCTGAAGGATATGTTATTAAATCTGCTTTAGTGTACGATATGAACGGAAAATTGGTAATCCAAGAGAAAAACTTAGGTGATCAATCCAAATATAGTTTCTATACCGGTAATTTGAGTGATGGTGTTTATTTGGTAAAACTTATGACCGCAGATGATATTGCCATTGACTATAAAGCGATCGTTCATAATAAATAAAATATTTCCTTTATGTTCATAAAGGGCCTCGAAGATTATATGGTTCCTTGTATAAACAAGAAAATCTTCGGTGTAGAATGTTTGGGCTGTGGCATGCAACGTGCTACAGCCCTTCTTTTTTCAGGGCAATTTGAAGCTGCTTTTAAAATATATCCTGCTATTTATACCATTTTCCTCTTATTGGCCGTAATTGCGGTAAACTTCTTTATTAAATTCAAGTTTGATTATCAAATAAAAATTGGGCTTATCTTGCTGAATGCCATTATAATGGTGGTGAGTTATTTCATTAAGATGAACCACTTTATTTAATATAGATTGTTTAAAATTTTAAATTTTTTGGGTACATTTAAGGCACAACTGAAAAATCAAATAAATTATGGAACAACAAAAACTACCCAACGCAACCTTAATTCTCATCTTCGGAATAATTTCTATAGTAACTTGTTGTTGCTATGGTTTAGGTCTTATATTCGGAATTGTCGCTATTGTTATGGCGGGCAAAGCCACTAAGGTGTATATGGCAAACCCTGAACTCTATTCAGGCTACCAAAACGTTAAAACGGGAAAGATCCTTTCTATAATAGGCATTATACTCAGCGCTATTTATTTAATTTACGTAATCTACCTCTTTTCAACTATAGGAATGGAAGGCATTATGAATATGAATGAAGAGCTTATGAAGGAATACGGTATGTAGTTCTTCATTCTTTCTTATTAAAAAAGCGGCCTTAGTGGCCGCTTTTTATATATAAAAGTTACTGCAAAATAATTATTCAAACGATTTTAATGTTTCTATGATTATGGAAACACAATCCCTCAATTGTTCTTCATTCATCATCAAGGGAGGTGCAAAACGAATAATATTTCCGTGGGTTGGCTTTGCCAACAGGCCATTGTCACGAAGTTTTAGGCAGATATTCCAAGCTGTATCGCTATCTTCAGAGTCATTGATTAATACCGCGTTCAGCAATCCTTTTCCACGAACAAGTTTCGCTATACTACTTGTTTCAATATAACTGCTAAGTTCACTGCGGAAAATTTTTCCAAGCCTTTCAGCATTCTCGGCAAGCTTTTCATCACGTACCACACTAAGCGCTGCGATAGCCACCGCAGCAGCTACAGGGTTTCCTCCAAAAGTGGAACCGTGATTTCCTGGTTTTATTACATTCATCACATCATCATTGGCAAGTACCGCGGAAACCGGATAAGCGCCACCGCTCAAAGCTTTCCCCAAAATCAAAAGATCAGGTTTTACATCTTCATGGTCAACAGCAAGAATCTTTCCGGTACGGGCAATCCCAGTTTGCACTTCATCAGCTATAAAAAGAACATTGTGCTTTTCACACAAGGCCTTTGCTTTTCTCAAATATCCCTCCGACGGCACATAAACTCCTGCTTCTCCTTGAATGGGTTCAACCAAGAATCCAGCAATATTTTTATTGCTTTCCAAATGCTCCTCAAGTTGTTCAAGATTGTCGTATTCTATCTTTATAAAACCTTTGGTGTAAGGTCCAAAATGCTTGCGCGCCACGGGATCATTGCTAAAAGAAATTATCGTGGTGGTTCTTCCGTGAAAATTGTTTTCGCAAACTATGATTTCGGCCTCGTTTTCATCAATGCCCTTCTTCTCATAAGCCCACTTTCTACAAATTTTTAAAGCTGTTTCCACGGCTTCGGCACCCGTATTCATTGGGAGCAACTTATCGAAATTGAAAAACTCACAAGCAAATTTTTCATATTTCCCTAGCATATCATTATAAAATGCGCGGGAGGTCAACGTTAATGTTTTGGCTTGTTCCGTCATTGCGCCCACTATTTTTGGATGACAGTGTCCTTGGTTCACTGCAGAATAGGCCGAGAGAAAATCGTAATATTTCTTGCCTTCCACATCCCAAACATACACGCCTTCTCCCCTGCTTAAAACCACAGGAAGTGGATGATAGTTGTGGGCTCCGTACTTGTTTTCTAAATCGATAGCTTTTTGTGAAGCTGTTTGCTCTAAAACTGACATAAAGTTGTAATAATTTTGAAGTAAAAAAGTTGTTATTCCTACTTTAGGGAGAGAAATCATCCGTGGGTTGCAAATTACTAAATATATCCCACATTTTTTGAAGCCTTAACAGGATTTAAACCTAACAATTATGCTATTTTTGCGCCTATGGCAAGAAAAAATAATAGAGTGGTTTTTGAAAATGTTGAAGTGGTAGATGCTGGCGCTAAGGGTAAAGCTGTAGCTAAAGCCCCGGATGGTCGTGTGATTTTTATAAACAATGCTGTACCCGGCGATGTGGTAACCGTTCAGACTTTCAAAAAGAAGAAAGCATTTTATGAAGCTTCCGTCACTTCAATTTCAAAATATTCCGAAAAAAGAGTTGAGCCCGTGTGCCCCCACTTCGGGGTCTGCGGTGGGTGCAAATGGCAGAATCTTGGCTACGAGCATCAACTGTATTACAAACAAAAGGAGGTTGCACAAAACCTGCAGCGCATTGGGAAGGTGGAATTGCCGGAATTTCAACCTATCTTAGGTTCAGAAAAGCAATATTTTTATCGTAACAAAATGGAGTTCTCCTTTAGCGATAATAAATGGCTTACCCTGGAGCAGATTAAAAGTGGCGAAATTATAGAAAACCGTAATGCCTTAGGTTTTCACATTCCAGGAATGTGGGACAAAATTTTAGACCTGGACATTTGTTATTTACAAGCCGATCCCAGCAATGCAATTCGCGATTTTGTAAAAGCAAAGGCAGAAGAATTGAACCTTTCATTTTTTAATACACGAAATCAGGAAGGGTTTTTACGAACATTGATGATTCGCACCACATCCACTGGCGAAGTGATGGTTTTAATTCAGTTTTTTCACGAAGATGAAGAAAATAGAAAACTGTTGCTAAATGCCGTTGCCGAAGAATTTCCACAGATTACTTCTCTTTTATATGTAATCAATTCCAAAGGAAATGACACTTTATACGACCAGGCCATAGAACTTTTCTGCGGAAGGGACCATATTTTTGAGGAAATGGAAGGGTTACAATTTAAAATAAACGCGAAGTCTTTTTACCAAACCAATAGCGAACAGGCTTTTGAGCTTTACAAAATAACCTGTGATTTTGCAGGTTTAAGTGGGAATGAACTGGTTTATGATCTTTATACCGGAACGGGTACCATTGCACAATTTGTGGCAAAAAAGGCAAAAAAGGTTATTGGCGTTGAAGCCGTACCAGATGCCATTGAGGCTGCTAAAGCCAATGCGCTGTTAAACAAAATCGAAAATGTTGAGTTCTACGTAGGCGATATGAAAAAAGTTTTCAATGAAGAATTTATTGCTGCTCACGGCAGACCTGATGTTGTCATCACAGACCCCCCTCGCGACGGCATGCACGCTGATGTAGTGGCACAGCTTATAAATTTAGAAGCGCAAAAAATTGTGTACGTTAGTTGCAACAGTGCTACCCAGGCACGTGACCTGGCCCTTTTGGATGCAAAATATAAAGTGACAAAAGTGCAGCCTGTTGATATGTTTCCACAGACGCACCACGTAGAAAATGTTGTACTTTTGGAAAAACGATAAAAAAAGCAATGGTTAAAAGAATAATTTTTCTACTCCTCATCATTTATGCTTTTAAAGGCTGTACAAAAGATGACATTTGCCCTCCAGATACTGCAACTACTGCAAATTTGGTAATTGCTTTTAATGATATTGCAAATCCTTCAAACACAAAAAGTGTAAATGTGCTGAGTGTAATTACAGATAATGATGATGCCGTTGAAATAATTTCCTTTGAAAATACGACTGAAATTGCAATTCCGCTTAACACTACTTCAGATACTACAAAATATCTTTTTAAAAGGAGTCTTATTTCAAGTTCAGATACAATTAATAATATTGATAAAATAACTTTTGTATACCAACGGAGGGAAGATTACGTAAACCGTGCCTGTGGTTTTAAAGTTGAATATTTTAATATAGATCCAGTCCTCGAGAGTGAAGGAACAGAAAATTGGATACAAGAAATTATCGTAAACAGAGATATCGTCAATGATGAAAATAGCGCCCATATTACTGTGTTGCATTAGTCTTTTTTGCGGCACACATTCCTTTGTGGCGCAAGAAAATCCTAATATCTCCACCGATACCGTTCCAAAAATTGAGAAGTTTGGGATTCGTGTGGGTGTAGATTTGGCAAAACCTTTACGAACTTTAATAGAAGACGGTTATTCAGGTTTTGAAATAATGGGCGATTTTAGGGTTACCAAAAAGTTTTATGCCGCCATAGAATTAGGAAATGAAAAAAAAGATTGGGATGAACCATACATTTCTTCAAAAACCAGCGGTAGCTATGCCAAAATAGGGTTCGATTACAATGCCTATGAAAACTGGCTCGGTATGGAAAACGCCATCACACTTGGATTACGCTACGGTTTTTCAACCTTTAAACAAGAGTTGCTGAGTTATAGAGTCTATACAGACAACCCTGCCTTTCCTACACAAACTATATATGCACCTCAGGAATACAGCGGCCTAAATGCGCATTGGGCAGAATTTATTTTGGGAATCAAAACTGAAATAGTAAACAATCTTTATTTGTCATTAAACGTTCAGCTAAAAAGAAAAATTTCAGAAACTGAACCCGAAAACTTTGATAATCTTTACATTCCCGGTTTCAACAGAACTTATGATTATAGCGAATTTGGAGTAGGTTATGGATATTCTATTTCTTACCTAATACCCATCTTCAAAAAAACTGAAATACCCTCAACTGAAGCGGAAAAATAGAAATTTTGCTTACGGTTATTTTTATTATTGTTTAGAAGCTTTCCTACTACCCTCGTACATTTCATAGCGCACAAGTTTAGACTCCAACTTTCCGTTGAAAAGTTTTATTTTTTTTGAAGGTCGAAGTCCAACAAATTTCAATGCTTCCATATTTGAAGTAATCATCCACGCCTGCGTTCCCGGATAACCGCGCTTTAAGGTATTGCCAATAGAGCTGTAAAATTCTTCCACGTCCTTCACCGAGATACGTTCGTCATAGGGAGGATTAAAAACAATATAAAGCGGTTTGTTGTTTTCCTTTTCACTTTCAAAGAAATCCTGCTGTTTTACTTCAATAAAATCTTGAAGATTGGCGCTTTTTATATTCTCCTTCGCTTTTTTAATCGCTACAGGATCAGTGTCAAATCCATAAATTTTATGTGGAAAATCCCGAACCTTCTTCAGAGCGGCGTCTTCAATTTTTTCATAAAGATCTACATCAAAATCTGGCCAGGTCTCAAAACCAAATTCTTCACGGTTTAAGTTTGGCGGAATATTGCAAGCTATCATCGCCGCTTCAGTCAGTAGGGTTCCACCCCCGCACATAGGGTCAAGAAAATTACATTGCCCCTGCCAACCGGAGAGCATTATAATTCCTGCCGCCAGCACTTCATTTATAGGTGCAAGTGTACTTTCAACCTTATAGCCGCGTTTGTGCAATGATTCCCCAGAACTGTCCAAAGAAACGGTACAGATATTTCTGTCAATATGAATATTTATACGAAGCGTGGGATGGTCCAAATCTACATCGGGCCGTACCCCTTCCCTATCGCGGAACCTATCAACAATAGCATCTTTTGTCTTTAGGGCAATATATTGGGAATGTGTAAAAACATCAGAAAAAACGGTGGCGTTTACTGCAAGAGTGCCTTTTACATCCATATAGTTTTCCCAAGGCATTTCGTAAATTTTCTTGTAAAGATCTTCTTCAGTAAATATATTGAAGGCGGTAATCGGTTTTAGTATTTTAATGGCAGTGCGGCAGCAAAGATTCGCCTTATACATAAACCCTGTGTCGCCTTCAAAAGAAACGTTTCGGGTGCCTATTTCAATGGATGAAGCACCTAATTGGCGAAGCTCCTGTGCCAGAAGTTCTTCCATCCCAAAAAGGGTCTTGGCAACCATTTTAAAATTCTTTGTCATAATATTTAAACAGATTTCCTGCAAAAATACAGTATTTTAGCAGGGCGAAACGATAACTATGCAAAAAGAAAAAGACAATTGGTACGCTTCGTGGTTTAACACTCCTTATTACCACATACTTTACAAAGACCGAAACCACAGGGAAGCGGCTCTTTTTATGAACCAGCTTACCGAATTTTTAAGCTTAAAGCCAAAAGATACTATTTTGGATTTGGCCTGCGGAAAAGGTCGCCACGCAAAATATCTGTACAAACAAGGTTTTGATGTTACGGGTGTAGATCTTTCCGAAGAAAGCATTCAGCACGCAAAGCAATATGAAAAACCGGGCCTTCACTTTGAAGTCCACGATATGTGCCTGCCCTATTCGAAGCAATTTGATGCGGTTTTCAATCTTTTCACCAGTTTTGGGTATTTCGAAAACGAAGAAGATAATCTACGTACCATTAAATCAATAAAAACTGAGCTAAAACCGGATGGATATGGCGTGATTGATTTCTTGAATGTAGAATTGGCCATTAAAAATTTGGTTCCCAATGAAAAGAAAAAAATGGGCAATATACTTTTTCACATTGAGAAATATTTAGAAGATGGATACATCGTAAAAAACATAAAGTTCTCAGACGATGGTCAGGATTATCATTTTACCGAACGCGTGAAGGCCTTGACTTTAGCAGATTTTGAAGGCTATTTTGAAGAAGCTTCTATTGAACTCAAGCATACATTTGGTGATTATCATTTAAATAAATTTGATAAAAATACTTCCGAACGCCTAATACTAATTTTTAATTGATGAATTATTTATTGCTTTTCCTTTCAGTTGCATTTGGGTATGTAATTGCATTATTCCTTAAGAAAAGAGAACTTAGGAATATGGAGGTATTTCTTGCATTTAGTGGAGCTTTTCTACTATCCATCACTGTTTTTGAATTGCTTCCCCACGTTTTTGAAACACCTTCAAAGCGTATTGGCGTTTTTATAATGATAGGGATATTACTGCAGATATTTTTAGAATTCTTTTCAAAAGGTGCTGAACACGGGCACGTACATTTGCATACGGAAAGCAAAAAATTTCCCTGGTTACTTTTTATAAGTCTCTGTATTCACGCCTTTATGGAAGGGTTTCCCATTTCAGAAGAAAATAATCTTTTAATAGGTGTGATTGTTCATAAAGTTCCGGTAGCAATAATCCTATCTTTCTTTTTTATTACCGCTGGTTACAAACGTGTAATTACATTGGCATTTCTTTTTTTCTTTGCATTAATGACGCCAATAGGAAATTACATTTCAAACCATTATAGTTTTGTTCATCACTATGAAACTGAAATCACATCAGTAGTTATTGGTATATTTCTTCACGTCTCTACTACAATTCTTTTTGAAAGCTCCAAAAACCACAAGTTTAATCTTACCAAAATGAGTGCTGTAATTATTGGAATTATTATTGCTTATCTTTTATAAAGTAATTTGAAGCAATATAAAGACTTAATAAGCTTAACACTTATTACTGGAAATGCATAAGAATATCGGTTAATTTTAAGAGAGTATATACAATTCTTTTCCTTCAACCCCACGCATATTAATTATATAATATATACGAAAAAGTTTAAGTGTATTTTTTTGACAATATGAGTATTTCATTCCATAAAAATGGGTTCTTATGTCAACGAAGGACCATAATGAAAGATGTCGTAAATTTTGAAAGCTGCTAATGCCGAATTAAGATTCTCACACAGCTATCGTTTTTCATCTTACCGGATACCTTGTTTTTAAGAGTTTAGTCTATTTCGATTTACCCCATAAAAAAAGTCCCCCATTTTTCAATGAAGGACTTTAAAGGAAGGCGGCGACCTACTCTCCCACAGGATTGCAGTACCATCGGCGCAAACGGGCTTAACTACTCTGTTCGGAATGGTAAGAGGTGAGCCCCGTCGCTATAACCACCTTAAATCAGCCCCCTAGCCCCCGAAGGGGGAACCACTGGGCGCCCGTAGGGGCGCGAGGGTGTATATCGTGACATATCGGAAAACAAACAATAGAAGAAAAGTGAATTTTACTCGAAAAAAGAGTTCGCCGCCCCTGCCACCACCGGAGTGATGGCTCCCCCTTCGGGGGCTGGGGGGCTTTGTACATAAGCTTACGGGCTATTAGTACCGCTCGGCTGGGACATTGCTGCCCTTGCACCTGCGGCCTATCAACGTGGTAGTCTCCCACGGCCCTTTAAAGAAATCTC
>CENR01013194.1_pt1 | contig 29006 bp, 27 predicted proteins | sample 530181 | NCBI WGS metagenome assembly CENR01 (sample SAMEA2619677, study PRJEB7988) | marine metagenome | biome: marine biome (ENVO:00000447); feature: surface water layer (ENVO:00002042); material: "saline water (ENVO:00002010), including plankton (ENVO:xxxxxxxx)" | depth 5 m | reverse complement strand
ATAATGCTGGGGTCGGTGGTTCAAGTCCACCCGTAGCTACCACCTATTCCTTTTTAAATCAAAAGCTTACACAATCTCAAATCGCCCTGAGATTCTCCCTTCTCCCGATTGCGGGGGATTTGCGGGAGTTTTCATTGTTGATCAAGGTCAGGGTCGGTGCCGAGGTACCGGACCAGCTCACTTTTTCCACCGCGTCGATCAGTTCCCCGATTTCAGCGGCGGAATAGTGCGTCGTGATCTGGCCGTTCTTGTGGCCGAGGAGCACCTGCCGGGTTTCATGACTCACGCCTTTGGCCCGCAACCGGCGACCGAAGGTATGTTTCAAATCATGGACCCGCACCTGGGGCAAGCCAGCCTCCTCCCGCGCCCGGCGCCAGGCCTTGGTGTTGATGCGATCTACCGGTCGCCCCTTCGAGTAGGTAAACACATGCTCCGGGTTCCTGCCCCGCTGACGATTGATCACCGCCCGCGCCTCGGCATTCATGACCACCAGTCGATCTTCCCCGTTCTTCACGCCACCACCCGGGACCACAAACACGCTGGTTTGCAGCTCTGGAATCGATACTTCCCAATCCCACCTCAAACACACCACTTCCTGCTCCCGAGTTCCGGTGTTGACCTTGAACAATGCCATGTCCCTCAAATGAACCGGCAACCGCGCAAACAACCTCGATTGCTCCTCCCACGACAAGGGATACGGCTTGCGGGCATCTTCACAATCGAGCATTTGCAGCAGGGGGACGGTTTCAAGCCAGGTCAAACCGGACTCATTCCGCCACAAGCGGGCGGCCAGAGTCAGAATTCGCCGCACCACCGCCAGGTCGCGGTTGATGGTGTTGGCTCTCATACCCTGTCTACGACGATGCCGTATAAACGGCTCCAGCGTGCCCTGATGCACCTGCCGCAAAGGCAGATCGCCAATGTGCGGGTCCAGAATTTTCAGGGACTGGGCATAGCGACCAATACTGCGCTTGTGCTGGTAATCCAGCAGAAACCTGGTGGCCGCTTGCCGAAAAGTACGCTCGATACGAATGCCGTAGACACTCGCCTTGCGCAGCTCTTCCAACCGTCGAATCAGGAACCTTTCCGCCTCCTCGAGCTCGCTTGCGCCAGTGCTCTCGCGAAGTCGGCCATATCCCCTGACGCATTTATCAATGTGCCAGATGCCCTGGGTGCCTCTCTTGTAGAGGCCCGGGATTCGCTTTGACATAAGAGTTCTCCTCTATGCTTTGGCGAACACCCACAGCGGTTCTTATACTGCTCCGCCCAGGCGTCCATTTCAAGCCGGTCAAACGCAATGCCCTGCCTGCCGATGGGAATTTCCGTCAGGCAGTTTCGGACTTCCCGGCTGAACCGGTTTTTATCCATGCCCAGGTAGGCCGGGGCATCGCGCAGGCGAATGAATCGAGGCAGAATCGAAATCATCTCTCAGCGCCCCAGATAGACAGCAGTGATCTGCTCTCTGACATGCCCCAGCTCCCTGCTGATGGCCATGCGGGCCTGTTGATCCGCCTGCTGCTGCGTCGGGGTCAGGTCCTTCTTGCCGGGCCCGCCGGCATGAGGCGAGGGCCAGCCGGTGAGTTCCAGGTAGCGCTGCTGGGCATAGGCATGGCGCAGGCCGTGCATTTTCGACAGGCCGGCATTGGCGGTGTGGCGCTCGTAGATTCTGAGTTGCTCGATGTAGCTGCGCCCCCCGGGGATCAGGGCGCCCAGTCCGGCCAGCCGCTTGGCCTGCTCCAGCAGGATGCGCTGCTCCCTGGTGCGGATGGGGACGGTGCGTTCCCGCCCACCCTTGGTCCAGCTGGCCTTAAGTTGGAGATGGTCACCTCGATCCGCCCAGCGGGGCCGGATCTTGAGGGCTTCCTCCCGCCGGAGCCCGAAGGCCCTCTGCAGCCGCAGGCTCATCCGGACATGCTCATCCTTGACCTGGTCAAGTTGCTCGCGTGCCAGACCCCTGGCCTTGCTGTTGTCAGACACGAACTGCCGGTCCGGTATGCCATAGAAATCATTGGAACCGGCGACCACGGCCCGCCTGTTAACCTTCTCCGCCCACCAGCGTAAACAGCTCATCCGGTTCTTGATGGTGCCTGGGGAGAGGTTTTGTCCCTGCCAGTGGTCTACCAGGGCCTTGATATGCTTCTGCTTCAAGGACGTGGCGTGCAGCTGCCGAAAGCCCAGCTCGTGCAACTGGTTGGCGATGGCCGTCAGTTGCCGTTCCCGGCCTACCCGGGTTTCAAAGCTGCCTTCGTGGCTGTGGCGGCATAACATTTTCAGTTGGTAGTTCAGGTCGCGCATAGTGCTGTATCCATCGGTGAGTGTTTCTGATCACCTGGCAACAGAAGCTGCGCAGGCCCGCTGAGCGGTACGATCACGGGACACCAATCCCGGTTGACCTGAATGTGTCTGGCCATAGACAGCACGGTGTGTTTTCGCAGAAAACTGGCCCGTGCAAACCAACGGTTATCCAGCCTGAGGCTGGGTGGAATTACCTCCTGAGTGGAATGGGCAGAACGCGCTGACCGTCAGCGTATTTGCTTAGTTGAAGAAACAGCGGCTGGCGGAGGGCAGTGGCCCCCGACAGCAACTGCGGTGCGTGAACAAATCCCTGGAAGCGGGATGGATTGGAAAGCGCGGTACCCAGGCTGTGGGGCACCGTCGTGGTTCGAAGATGGACCCGGTCATCACTGACCGTTGCGTCGAGGAAGGTCCTGACTGACGCGTTCAGCATATGCCAATACTGGAACCTGCCTACCCCGATTGCGAATGCAAGGTGGGGTCTTCCTTGCCACTTTTCCGTAGTGGCCACGGGTAATTTCTAGTGCTGACGCAACTTTACCACAACGAATAATATGGCTGTCACAGAAAGCCCTGTCAACGGATGGCGGGATAAAAAACCCCGTCAAAGTGCGACGGGGTTTGTGGTTACAGTGTAACCACTTTGGGGTGAGACGGATTGCGTGGGGATGCGACAAGCCAGGCCGCGCCAGGCGAATATTCGGCGACGGAGCGGCTGTGAGTGAGGGGGCGTTCCGGTACGGGGGCGAGGCGTTGCGCCCACGTCACTACCCGCTGCGCTGGGTGGTGACTTGGGCTGATATCGGCGCTTAGGCAATTACTGATGATGGCTATGAGCGAACAGGTCATCAGCAGAGCGCTAGAAATATTGTGTCAGCTTGCGATAGATACATAGCGACCCTCACCATCATGTCGGCGCGATGGTGCGGGGGACGAAATCCTGTGCGAGGAATCAGAACTGAGATTCGGGAAGGTGAACCACGAGGCCCTCCAGATTCTCGTCAATAACCACTTGACAGCTTAGCCGGCTGTTTGGTCGGGGTTCCAACACGCAATCGAGCATATCTTTCTCGATAGAGGACGGCTCACCTATCTTCGCCAGCCAATCATTGTCAATGTAGCAATGGCACGTCGCACAACTGCAAGCTCCGCCGCATTCGGCGACGATATAGTCGATACCGTTGTCCATGGCGGCCTGCATCAGGCTTGTACCGGTGGCAACTTCCACATTTATCTCGGCGCCAGCCGGATCAACAAAAATAACATTAGCCATGGTATTTCCTCGACAAGTGATTCATTCCCCGAAAATGTCTTTGACGTCGATCCGCTCGTCCGCGACCCGTTGAGGGTCAGCCGATCCGCTCCCCGCCAGAACCTTTTTGCTCAGCATAAATTCCTTGGGGCGATTGACCGCATCGACGGCAATCAGGCGACCATTCTGATAATAAAAAGCTGCGAAACTTCGACCGGTCTCCGTGTCACCACGTACTACCACCTGATCAAAGCCCTGAGACAGCCCAGCTATCTGGAGTTTCAGGTCATATTGATCCGACCAAAACCAGGGTAACGCCTTGTAAGGCACCAGCTTCCCGGAGATGGTATTGGCCACGACCCGAGCCTGATCGGTGGCATTCTGCACTGACTCGAGTCGCATCCAGCGATCATAAACTGCGTTGAAGTGGTAGGTACAGTCTCCCGCAGCGAGAATATCTGAATCACTGGTACGTGCGTACTCGTCTACCACGATGCCGTCTTCTGTCTCCAGCCCGGCCCGCGCGGCCAAGTCCACGTCGGGAAACACACCGACACCCACCACGACCAGATCCGCCTTGATCCGTCTACCGTCGGCAAGAGCCACCGCTTCGACATGCTTGGTACCATCGATGGACTTGACAGTGACATTGGTGAGAATCTGGACACCTTCTTCGGAATGAATCCGGGTGTAAAACGCCGATACTTCCGGAGCGGTAACTCGCTGCAATACTCGAGGCATCGCCTCAAGAACGGTAACATTGAGCCCGAGGCCACGCAGCGCTGATGCAGTTTCAAGGCCGATATAGCCTCCGCCAATGATTACCGTATTCTTGGCACCAGACAGATACTCGCGTATGTGGTCAACGTCGTTAAGATTCCGCAGGTAAAACACCCCAGCCAAATTGTGGCCAGGCAGATCAATCTTGCGCGCCCTCGCGCCGGTGGTCAGTACAAGCTTTGTGTAAGTGAGATTGTTTTGATTCTCCAGGTGTACCCGTCTCTTGACTCGATCTATGCTGGTAACCCGAGTGCCGAGTACAACCTCCACCCCCGCCTTGTCGAAGAACATCGGAGGACGGATGAGTATATCATCCATTGTGCGTTCGCCAGCAAGGTAAGCCTTCGACAGAGGGGGGCGGTGATAGGGCAGGAAATCATCGGCACTCACCAAGGTTACTCTCCCCTCCCATTTATTCGAGCGCAGGCTTGCGGCGACCTGGGCAGCGGCATGGCTACCACCGACAATTACACAGTGTTCTTGTTGCATGGCAAGCACCTCCTCGCCAAACGACTCACGGCCGTCAGGTGATATAAATGTGTATGTAAGCTCAAGCTGGTCAACCTTGAAGCATGATTCCAATTCTATTGATGGTGCGAGTACAAACGGGCCAATTATCTTCTACCGGTGGGAAGCTTTAGCTACGGCAACACGCCTTTCGTAGGATTGGATAGTTTCCGGACAACGGTAGCAACCCTACGCCAAGACTATAAAGAACCGCCTCAATATCAGGTTCGGAACACGGAGGTTTATAAGCTTGATATGGAGCAGTTGAGACTGCGGCCTATAATATCGCTCCACGCCGAATCAAGAGACCAGAAAAGAAGCAGTACCCGCATCCATCTCCCTCACCTCCCCGGAGGTTCGAACCAGGCGCATATGGCTGATCTGCCAACCCAGACCCTTCGTAAATTGGACTTGATCATGATAGGTGCCTATAAAAATATCCAAGACTCCATTCGCTCTCGCGTGCCAAGCTTGCAAATAACTGCTCATTACGGCTTTCCCCGACCCATCGTCGTCCCCCGGCAGACTAAGTATGTCGACTAGCTGAGTCCCTATCAGGTGCTGCGTAGCTTCAAAGGTGTTGCATAAGGCTTCGAACACTATCCGCGCCCACTCCTCAGGACCGCTCCCTCGCAGTACAATCTCATCATCAATGCTGACAATTATTTCAGCATCCGGGGTAAATATTTGCCGAAATATGACTGTTCCGGCTGTCATGCTCTCAGCCGAGTTTTGGCAAATCAAGTCGCAGGCGCGGGCATAGCGGCGGCGCAGGTACTCTATCTCCATTCTGGCAGCAGCAAAAGCCAAGCCGCCTCCTTGAACTGGGATATCCATTAGTGCACTCCTTGGTACATCTGACAACGCAACCACTACTCACGCGGTTTGAGCGATTCAGCTAAGCTCTAACTTCTCTGCCAAAGAGGGCAGCCCCAGCTGCCGCAACAAGCTGGCAGTATCCCACAAACTACGTTCGAGAATGATCCTTCCATCCCGAAATCTGTGAATTGTCATGCCGCATACTTTGGTAACTTTGCCGGCAGCGGGCAGCCCCATGAAATCCGACTTGTGGTGAATTTCCCACGTCCATTCAAGGCAACCGCCATTCTTGTCACCATGGTAACGGGTCGCATTGAAGTAATGCCTAGAAGCATTCGGGTCATTATTTTCAAATGTCTTGAACAATCGCCGCAGGGCATCCCTATCGTTGTCGATACGAATGCCAAGGTTTAGATCCTCATACTCAAAATCTTCCGGATAGTTATCCATCAGAACATCGAGGTTGTCATTAAACTGTTCGAGCCAGCTCTGCTCCCACTCTAGATTCATAGACCACCTTTCAGTTGGAGAGTTTATGCCGGGCCACAAAGGCCCGGCTTAGAATTTCCTGATATGGGCCATAGCCGGTACGTCCGTCCAACTGCCATAAAGCTAAACCGGAGTAATAAATCACACTGTTATACGGTGCCCACGGTGCCCAATTCTGCATCTGTCCAGTGAGACAATAGCGATTCCCCTCTTCATCTTCGACATTGACTTCTATAGTGAGAGGAAACATCCGCTTTCGAGTAACCTCGCCTGATGCCGATACTACTCCGATAACTCTCCCCTGACGCAAAACGTACCCGTGGTACGCCGGCCCGATAGCACGTTCACGCGTTGGATCAAAAGCCGCAAGCAGGTGCAATGCAATGTCGCTTCCAAAGTATGCCTGCACGACAACGGCACTACTGTTGTCCCGCTCTAATCGGGGGCCCCAACTATGATCAATGGTAGCGTAGCAATCCACGGCAAAGTGCTGACCTCGCAGAATCAACTCACCAGTGACATGGGCAGTCATATCAAAATGCCCGTTAAAGGCATCATCCCAAGCTTGGCCTGGCGCGCTAGCGATCCTGGTAATGGGATCTTGGTCTGGATCATTCAGATCCTGAGGACGCATGACAGAAGAAAACGTCAGCTGAAACCTGGTCTCGTCAATACCCTGGTAGCTAACCCGGTAGTCACCGGGCGCATCAAGGCATTCGACCGACACCCCATTCCTCAACTCGTAGCTGACAAGGCTCTCCGGACACGGCATATGCTGCTGGTTGTCCGTATAGGCAAGTCCCTCCCAGTGGCAGGCACAACGGTCAAAAATTGTCACATCGCCTAAGCACACCCCAAGCCCCGGCCTGAAGACGTTGTAAACGCTGCCAGAAATCCCTTCCTCAACAATACTGAAAGGAAAGTAATTGGTCTCCGCCCAGGTATCGCGATCTTCCTCCGGGAACGTATGAAACTCTACATCTCCAGGGCGGATCACCTTGCAGGTGCCTTTATGTTTTTGAAACGGATCAGTGTCTCAATCGTCGGTACTGAATCGGGGTCGCTCTCCCATCCCTGAATCAGCAACCATGATCGTTCACGCATGTGTTGCTCGCGGGCCGATGACAGCACTGCTTTGAGAGCGCCATCCCAGGAGTGCCGAGGGTCGGACGGTAGCTGCTCAACCTGCTTGCTGATGATTGTGCGCATCCCAACAACCGCTTCGAACAGCTCGCATGGAGCTATTTCGGCACTTTCGAGAATAGTTTGGAACTCACCTACCTTCGCAACAAGACCGTCATCGTTGCTAGTAACCTGCAGTTCGTCCCAAAGAGCCAACAACCGGGCAAGTTCATCCCTGTCGTATTCGTATTGGAGAGGCAGGCGATCTTTCAGCAAAGTCAGTAGAGACAACATCAATTGACCCTGCTCCTGAGCCAGCCGATTGCTACTGTCAAGGGCAGGTAGGATTACATCACTGAAGGATTTCAAAACGGCTTGAAGGACAATGTCTGCACGGATTTCCATCTAGATCACCTCTTCAAGCAAGCCCGCCAGTTCAGCCAGTAGAGGCGAGGCGAGACCCATCAGCCAGACTAACAGGACATCTTGATGGGACTTGCCGTTGCGTGCAATACGATATCCGGCACCCAGCACGATCACAATTGCCTTATATGCCGAAAGAATGCGGTAGAATTGCAGCTTGCTGCTATCCACCGAAAAGCCGGAGGCTCTCTCATAGCGATCGAGAAATTCAGCCTCAGACATTAGACCGCAAGATAGAAACCCCGACCCATCTTCGCTAAAGTGACCGAAGGCGGGGCTTAAAGTCCAGGCAAGATCCTCATGCCGGTCTCCAATGTGTGCAAGTTCCCAATCTAGCCAGGCAGTAATAACCGCACTTGACTCATCAAACAGAAAGTTGCCGGTTCGGTAGTCGGCATGAACGATCGATAGCCTGTCAGTATCCGGTAGGTTAGCGCGCATCCAACTTGATGCCAGACTCATAAGTGGTATGTCTTGCCCGCAATCCTCCTCCCAAACTCGTTGCCACCAGTTGAGCGTCCAGAGACTGGCAGTTTTCGGTTCATCAGGGATATCAAAACTAACCAGACGGGAGTCATTAATATCGTGGTTGTGAATCAGGGCAAGCTGCTCAACAAATTGGGGGGCAAGCCGTTCGCGTAGTTCTGGCCCCAGATTGGTTCCTAGACCGGTTACGTTGCTGACAGTGTACGCAGGTTTGGTCACGCCAAGAGAAAACTCGTATATCAGCGCGGGATATGGGAGGAAATCCCCAAGTTCATCTACCCAATAAGGCTTGGGGACCGGAACAATACCGTCGAATACCCCTAAAATCTCGTGCTCGCGCAAGCGACTGGTTTCGCATACCGAAGCGGCCGGCTCCATCCGCAACACCATTCTAGTGTCTACTAGATTGTTACCGTCGGGACACCAAGAAAGAGTAAATGCCATCTGTAGTTTCGAGGCGCCGCCTGTTAGCCAGAAAGCATCCTTTATCGCAAACGCGCCGTTGTGACAGGAGGTGATCAAGGCATCAACGCCTTCAATCAAACTCTCCAGATTCTGCGGTCTATAGGTCGAACCCGGGCGGTTCTTCAACTTCCGTACTAATACCCTATCGACCTCCCGCTCTACGGGATAGCGTGATCGCAGACTATTGATCCATTCCTCTGTGGGCTTATCCTTTAAGCTCATGCCGGGCACCTATTACACAACTTAAAACTGGCGCGGGACGCCCGCGCCGTCAGACTAAAAGTTATATCGCGCTTCCAAACCGTAGCTGCGAGTAGGTCCACGATAGTTCACTGTAAAGAAGCCCAAAAGGGGCACGACCTCCTGGAAATATTTTTCGTTTCCAAGATTGTCGCCATAGAGTGAGATCTCCCAACTATCTTGGTTTCCAAGCGTAAGCCTAGCATTCATGAGATTAAGGGCATCGCGTTTCGTGCCGCTTGTGTTGGCTGTATCCCACCAGATCGGGCCCTGGCGATTCACCTCAACACGTGGGGTAAGATGATAGCCGCCAGCCATCTCAAACGTCTGTGTCAAACCAAGAAAGGCGGTGTACTCGAATGAACCTGGCGCCACATTGCCCTCAAAGGCAGGGTTGCCGGAGAACTTGGAAACTTCCGCATCAACGTAGCCATAGCCACCATAGAGCCTGGTACCGGTAGGCAGCGCGGCATCGAAGTCGACGTCAAAGCCGTAAATTTCCACTTCATCTATACTAACAGTGGTCTGAAGACCTACAGTTGGATAGAATTCAAACTGCTGCGCACCTTCAATTTCTGTCTGGAAAACCGCAATATTAAGTGCCACACGATTGTCAAAAAGGCGGGCTTTCAAACCGACCTCAGTAGAGGTTGAAACCTCCTGTGAGTACTGGTCATTCACGTATACCGAGCTCGCTGGCACTCCGGCGTCCACGGCAGCCCGAACTAAGGCCTCACGAGACCCTATCGGATTGAATCCTCCAGATTTGAAACCCTTACCCCAGCTCAAATAGGTACTCATGTCCTCAGTTATCTGATAGGTAAGGCTAACTTTTGGCTGAAATTTTCTGAAGGTCTTCGAGTCATTGCAATCGTCGATGGCAACGCCGGTCAATGCCACACAATTATTGTAACTGCTGCCTGTCAGAGGGTTAAGCGTATCTGGCGCAGCCTCTTCGATTTCACGTTTCTCAATGTCATATCGCCCTGCGATATTCAATTGTAAGTTTTCCTGTATATCATACTGGACACTAACGAAAGGGGCATAGTTGGTCGTCGTGTACTGCGGGTTTCCAAACTCTAGTGTCGGCTGGGCTGCGGTGGGCGGGTCGATACTGTCTCGGTTAGGTGGCAGAACCCCCAAATTGTCCACGCTGATTTTGCTCGTCTGGTCGCGCTCGAAACGTAAGGCATAGACACCCACCTGCCAACGCAGGCGCTGATCATCATAGGAAGTGAGACGGATTTCCTGCGAGTAATTTTCATCGTCATAAGTGTATTGCTGCAGCGTCGCACCAGGACCACCAGTATCCGGCACATAGGGTGGCGAGTCGCTGGCAAAATACTGCTCCAATCGATTTGCTGCTGTTATGCTCGTCAGTGTTGCAAATCCCAGATCGTACTCCACCTTGAGTATCGCATCGACAAAGTCTTCATCAAAAAGACCTTCCACGTTACTGACAAAGGGCATGTCGGTATTGTTTGCATCTAGAGCTGATCCCGGAAAGCCTCCGATCGGCAGTCCCACTACCTGTGCGTTGTAGGCACTGCCCCCGCCTTTCGAGCTATGGCCTCCAAGCCTGAAATCCACCAGAAGACCATGATCATCTTCATAGAGGAGGCGCCCCCGAGCGTTACTGGTTTCGAAACGGTGTACATCCTCTCCAGTAGTGATGTTGCTAAACGGGCCATCAGTCTCACGGTAGTTTCCAGAAAGACCGAATCCAAGATTTTCTGTGAGCGGACCACTCACTGCACCCGTAACGCGCCGAGTATCAAACTTCCCAACCTCTACGCCAACATTCCCCTCCAAAATCTCTGCGGGTTTCTTAGTCGTAATTACGATTGCACCAGCAGCTGCGTTCCGGCCGTACAGTGCACTTTGAGGCCCTTTCAGAACCTCGATTTGCTCAATATCAAACAGGTCTTGGTTAAAGGGCTTTACGCTAGACAATGTGACACCATCGATCACAATTGCCACATTGGGATCTGAATTTCGAACGGAAGTCTGCCCGCGGATATTGATATAAGCCTCGCCAGCGTTATCCTCAATAAAGGTCACGTTGGGGGTTCGTGAAAGAAAATCACTGGGACGCGTAATACCCGCCGCCTGAATCTCGCTCTCCGTATAGACACTCACGGATATTGGAACATCCAGCAAACTTTCGTCTCTTTTCGTAGCTGTCACGACGACCTCTTCCAGTCGGTGACCACTGCTAGCAGACTGCGCCAATGCTTGCGAGGAAAGGGCAATCGTCGACATGACTGCTAACGAGATTGGCTTTATATGCGTTTTTAACATTGGTCACCACCTATTATGGAATTCAGTTATTAGTTAAATTGGTATATTGCTTAACTACTGTCGTTAATTTTTTTTAGTGGGTAGTGGACTTTAACCCTAGGGCGAACTCTAGTAGACAACCTCAGCAAAGAAGAGAGCCGAACGCGTCACGACACATCCATTCGCGACAATTTATTCGCGGAATCCTATTAAATACCAACACGGATGCTGAGGTGTCGGTGGGGTGATGAACCTACCCGTCAACCAAAAGAAGCTGGCATATCGAGATACCCACGACTATTGGCCATTGCTAATTCAGCTGCGCTGCCATTTCGAAGGCTTTCATTGAGGTGCCAGTGCTCCAACCGCCGTCAACAGCGAGTACCTGCCCTGTGATATAGCCTGCTTCGTCACTGACTAGAAAGTGAATGGCTGCGGCCAGCTCCTCTGGCTTACCAACACGGCCTAATGGAGCAAAGATACGTGCGTTTTTCTCGACCATATCACGCGCCTCTCGCATAGCCATAGGAGTATCAATAATGCCTGGAGCCACAGCATTGACTCTTATTCCCTTGACGGCGTATTCAATAGCCGCAGTCTGAGTCACAGCAATGATGGCTCCCTTGGTGGCACCGTACTCCGTCCAGTGGGGAAAGCCTCGCAGCGCAGTGATGGACGTGAGGTTGATTATCGTGCCGCCGCCACGCATTCGTTCAGCGGCCTCCTTGGTGCCCATCTGCGCACTGAGCAGGTTAGTTCTCCAGAACCGCAGGGAGTTATCAATATTGTCTACATCCACCAGCATTCGGCCAAAGGATACAGCCGCATTATTAACCATGATATCGAGCTGACCAAATTGCTCAATTGCATAATCGCATAGCGCCGTAATTTGTTCGTGCTCACTCACATCGCAATGATAGTAGTCAACACCCCAGCTGCGCACTTCCTCGCCACAGTCCGCAATATCCGCAACAACCACTGTGGCGCCAGCCCGCTTCAAACGTTGCGCGGTAGCTTTTCCGATTCCGGAACCGCCGCCAGTGACTACAGCGATTTTGTTATTCAGAGCAAACATGTTAACCTCCTTGACCAGAAAAATAGGGCGTGATTTGTACTACTGAACTATCGACACTTTGGTAGCACCCCGCAACTGCAAAGCCAGCCATATCTCACCAGACTTGGGTAGTCCCAGACAGCCTAGGGCCGCTGAGACAACCAGCGATGCACTGGCCAGTAGCGCCGGGCCATATCCACCCATCAAATCGTATAATTGGCCGACGAAATATGGGCTAAAGCCGTAGCCTAATGCAAAAACGCTATACTGCCATCCATAAATCGCACCGTAGTGATGCCGACCAAAGTAGCTAACAGTGAGATAGGCCAATAAATCGATTTCGGCCCCCGCTGCCAAACCGAGCAAGATCGCGGCAGCATAGCCCCATTGCAGCCCAAAACCCCAAAGTAGGAGTATGCCTAGGGTCGCCAGCAACAGGACACAGATGCTGACTGGGACAGTCGGCAGGCGATCCAAAAGGTAGCCCACTACCAGACGGCCGACGACGCTGGCAATGCCAACTGAGGAGGCGATTTGCGCGGCCCTCGCTGGGTCGGCGCCCATGTCTATAAACAACGGGACCATATGCACCACCACCCCAGCAATACCAAGCGCCATTGCAAACGCTATCAGAGACAACAACCAGTAACAGCCGCTGCGCCGCGCGCGTGCATGGTCTAATCCGTGGCTACTGGGTGCCTCTCCCGGCTCGGGCGCAATTCTTACGCCTCGCCTGAAGCCAAACCAGACTATGGGCGCAGCAGCGATCGCAATAACCGCCAGCACGAGGTAGGCCTCCCGCCAACCATGATCGTTAGTGACGTGGGTCACAAGCCGCGGCACCCAGAAGGCGGCGATACCCGCGCCCGTGAGGGCAATCCCAAGGGCAATACCGCGTGCTCGATGAAACTTCGTGGTGATGGGGCGAATTAGCACGATGGGGGTAGACCCGACTCCAAAGATCGCGATCAGAAAGTATGCAATCCAGAAGTGGCGCAGCTCGGTCATCAAAGACACCATCGCTATCACCGCCAAGGCGTAGGCCACTAGGCTGGCAGCCCCTACCAGTGCCGCACCAAAATAGTCGCAGAGTCGACCGGCTAGGGTACCGGTGCAAAACACCGCCAGGGTAAGGAAGGTCGCGCCCAGGGAAATATCCCCTCGCGACCAGCCGAACTCTGCCTGAAGTGGCGCAATAAAGGCACCCAAGCTATAGAACATGGTGGCGGTCATTCCAGCCGTTAAGCCAATCGCGGATGCGTACAGCAGACTATTCAATCGCAGCAGTTCTCGCCATTGTCGCTGCTCTAACATTACTGCTCCCTAACGTAAAATGTCCACCCCTGTACTAATCTACCTAGCGCCCCTCGCCATAAAGTGCTTGCAGGACAGCTTCATCAAGCTGACTATCAGCGCCTAGACGCTGGATCAAGGTCATAGCGGGCAGCCCACGAAGGGCCAAGGCTGTTGCCTTGCCATCCACCACCATGGCGTAGCGGGCAGTCACCCCGTAGACTAGTTGCAGACGACCCTGTGTTCCATCCCCGGCCAGTTCCCCAACACTCGCACCGCTGTTAAGACAATGCAGCACGGTCTCGCGATCTCTGAACTGCATTTCAACAGCCGCATCCATTTGCTGAGCGGGCCGATGATTGACATCAGGAGCGGGCCAACCTGACTCATCATAGGGTTGCAGGTAATTCACACGCAGGCGCTGAAGATCTGCACATTGCTCTAAGATGAGAGCCATGGATTCATCTACGGCAGCTCTGAAACCTGCGCGGCTCTCCTGCGAACCACGGGCCAGCAATACTAGTACCACCTCGTCCAACTCACCACCGACAGCACTTTCAAAGGGCGCCTCGCGACGCAGGGTCAGGCTGTCACCCGGAATCACGCCGTAAAGGTAGCTGGAGTCAAACACATTGCGCTCATCCTGTTTGATCAACTCGGAAATCGGGCTGGAGACAAGGCCAGCGATAGCTTCGCTGCTGCAAAAACTGACATCCGCGAACCCGTCTAGAGATTCCAACGCGGCACTATAGTTCTCCGGCAGACGGCGCAGCAACGGCAGCTCCTCTCCCAGATGAAATTGTCGATAGGTCCAGAAACCTGGGATGCGAGTGGCCAGCATGCCATGGATGTCCCGCCAGTAGGTCGAAAAATCGGCCTTATCAACCCCCTGCTTCTTCTTTAACAGGGCCACCGTACCATAGGGCCCTGCCTGACCCGAATGGCAAACGGAGCGTCCTTTCTCTGGGGTTTCGGCCCAGCCGGTCAGGACCACAACGCACGAGACGATGGCCAGTAGCAACACTCGTATTTTCATTAACATTTCTCTCTAATTATTATATGAAGTTCATATCGCCGCATACGGGATTAACAAAGATCGAACACCTTGCCTGGATTGAGGATATTGCGGGGATCGAGGGTGCGCTTTAAAAGCTGCATCAATTTGATTTCATCACTGGAGCGGGAAATCGGCAAAAAGTGCTTTTTTTCTAGGCCAATTCCATGCTCAGCGGAGATTGCTCCCCCGATGGTCTGCAAGGGCTCATAAACACAATGCTCCACCTCACGGAAGGAGCCTTCTGCCTCGCTACCGCAGCCCACAGCAATATGCAAGTTGCCATCGCCGACATGGCCCAGGAAGCACAGCTTTCCCTCGGGCCACCGGGCAGCCAGCCGGTCGCGCACGGCCTGCATATAGGCCTCCATTTCCCCGATAGGCATACTCACATCGAACGCCTGGAAGGGCTGCAAATCACTTACGATATGCTCGAGATTCTCACGTATTTCCCAGATTGCATCACGGTCGGCATTTGATTTTGGCAATACCGCATCGGCAATAGAACCTTGCTCGAGTGCGTCGGCCAGCGCCTGCTCAAACAACTCTGTATCCTTTTCGATCGCAAAGCCCAGCGCCTCAGTAATCACATAATAAGGATAGTGGTCTGGCAGGGGCGGAGTGTGCCGTCCGGGTGCCGTGTTCAGCTGATAAAAGTGCTGGTCCAGTACTTCAAACGCACTTAAATTACCACCCAGTGAACGGTCCATATAGCGCAGAAAGTTTGTGACCTGATCAAAGCTCTCCAGTGCCACGATCGCAGAATTGGCACTCACCGGCTTCTCAAAAAGTCGTACCACCAGCCGGGTAATAACACCAAGTGTGCCCTCACTCCCGATGAACAACTGCTTGAGGTCGTAGCCCGAGTTATTCTTGATCATCTTGTTCATAGAGCTAATCACGGTACCGTCCGCCATTACGGCCTCCACGCCTAGTACTAACTGACGCATCATGCCGTATCGAATAACGCGAATACCGCCGGCATTGGTTGAGACATTGCCACCTAACTGACAGGAGCCACGACCGCCCAAATCTAGCGGAAAGATCAGTTGATGATCCTCGAGTTTTTCTTGTAGCACCTGAAGGATAACGCCAGATTGCAGCGAAACTGTGCGATTGACCGTATCGATTTCCTCGATCGCGTTCATCTTTTCCATAGACAGAATCAGGTCATCCGGCGTAGTCTCGGTAGCCCGCACCCAACCGGACATGCCACCCTGAGTGACCACTGGTTGCTTTACTTCATTGCAGAGCCGCAATACCGCTGCCACCTGTTCGGTACAAGTGGGACGCACTAAAAGGCGGCTTTGTACTTGCTTCATAAAATAGCCGGGGTAGCGACCAGTGACAGCTTCGTCCACCAGCACTCCACTATCCCCAACAATACCCTTTAACTGAGCAATCAATTGATCACGGGACAGCGGTGACCCAGAAGTCTGTATTGCCGTACTCATGTCGGCACTGCGGCTATCCATCATCATTACTCCACCACGATACGTACGATGCCGTCTTCCACGGTTACCGCAAAAACTTTCTGGCTTAGTGAGGGGTCCATCAGACACTCGCCACTTTTCAGGTCGTATTCCCAGCCGTGCCAGGGACAGGAAATGACTTTCTCATCAACGTCTACCTGACCCCGACACAGCGGACCTCCGGCGTGACCACAGATACCATCTACCGCATAAAACTCGCCGTCGATATTGATCAACGCGATGACCTGAGCCTCATGCTCAATTCTATGAATTTTCCCCGGACCCAGATCAACGACCTTGCCGGCTTCTACCTTTTCTGTCATTTCTTGTCTCCTTGTTTAAATTGGCTCTGTTTCATTAGTCAAATCAGACTAAAGTCATGCCAACTCATAGCGCACCGGCAAGGTGGCTGGGCCACGGGCAAAATAGGAGTCAATCCAGCGCACTTCCTGCGGCTGCTGCAGGGGCTCCAGTACTCTGAAGCGGTCAAACAATTTGTTTACCGCTATTGCAGCCTCAAACTTGCTGAGGAAATTGCCCATGCAGAAATGCGGGCCCTGGCCGAAAGTGCAATAACCCCTGACGTTCCTCTTGAGATCAAAGGTATTGGGGTTAGGGAATTTTTCCGGGTCTCGGTTGGCGCTACCCAACAACGGCATCACCAAGCTATTTTCCGGAATGTTAACTCCACCCAATACCAACTCCTTTGTGGTATGGCGAAAGAGGCTCTGGACCGGCGGTTGATAGCGTAGTTGCTCTTCCAGAAGTTGCGGCACCAGCGAGCGGTCTGCTCGAGCGTCGGCAAATGCTTCCGGATGGTCGTGGAAGCCGGCAAACAGGCCTCCGAGAAGGTTGGTAGTAGTCTCGGTTCCGCCAATCAGCAGCAAAATGGCCAAGTTGATTACTTCAATTTTGGCGAGGCGCTCACCGTCGACCTCTGCTTTGATGAAGGTACTGATCATATCGTCGCCTGGATTTTCGGTGCGCTCGTCGACAATCTTGCTGAAATATGCTCTCAGACTATCCGAAGAGTGTTTTATTTCAGCCAGGCGAACGTCATCATAAATGGCGCGATTTGAAGCCGCCAGCAAGTTATCCACCCAATGTTTGAAATCGAGGCGCATCGACTTATCGATACCCAACATCTCGGCAATGACGCTTACCGGAAACAGGGCAGCGAAATCCCAGACCATGTCGAACGTATTGTCTCTGGAAACAGAAATTGCATGCTCAACCAGAGCATCAGTAATTGCCTCGATTTTCTCTTCAAGCTTTTTGAGCTCCCGAGGTAAAAATGCCTTCTGGGCAAGGGTGCGGGTACGCAAATGATCTGGAGGATCGAGCGATATCATCGGCTGCACTTCCGGCGCGGGGTCATACTCGCCCAGCAGAATGGGCCAGAATTTTGAGGAGGAGAAATTCTCCGGCTGGGTCAGCACAGTTATGATATCTTCATACTGCGCTACGCAGAACCCTTGCATACTCTCAGACCAGACCACAGGTGCTTTGGCGCGCAGCTCATCGTAATACGGGTAGGGATTCTGTTGGAAATCGGGGTTCATGGGATCGAATTGCATTTCATACCTCATACGTAACCTGTCTGAGTGGAGACGCCTTGCGCGCACCTCAGCGTTTGGATGTGCTGATCGCTAATGGTTTAAGCGATCCCCAATTGGCGAAAAATCCGCAACAGATCGCAGATACTTTCTTCCCGCGTAATTTTGCCGTCTTCATTCCATTCCATAAGCGTCATACCCCTGGTCTCGGTCTCTTTTCCCGCAGCGGGCAGGCCAAGAAAGTCGCCGGCGTGCTTGGACTTCCAGGTCCACTGGAAACAGCCTCGGCGCGAGTCCCCGGCATAGTCAAAAACGTCAAAGTAGTCGTATTTCACATCGGGATTACTGTTATCAAAAATTCCGTGAAACTCCTTCAGGGCCTGAAGATCGTTCTTTATCTCGATCTGCATGTTGATATCAATAAAGTAGAATTCTGGAGAATATAGCGCGATAAGCTCCTCGCCCTTGCGGTCGAAAAGTTTGATCCAATACTGAACCCAGTCTTTATTCATCGTTTCTCTCCTGTACATTTATATTATTAATAGGGTGAGTATTTCTCAGCCACCCAACTAACTGAATGGCTTCGCGGGCCAGGTAGATGCCTTTGCGGACAAAGCTGCACTACTTCAGCAGCACGCCGCCCTCCAGAGCGGTGACCGTACCGGACAAAAAGGCGCCGGCCCGGCCACACAGGGCAATGCAGAGCCCACCAATGTCCTCAGCAGTCCCCAGGCGTCCACGTGGGGTGGTTTCAACAATCGCCTCTTTTAAACCCGGCTGGGCAGTGAAGAAGCCATCGGTCATCTCACTGGGGAAATATCCCGGCGCCACCGCGTTGACGGTGATATGCTGGCTACTCAAGTCACTAGCCAGTGTGCGGGTTAACTGGTGCAGGGCCGCCTTGCTCGCACCATAGGCATAGGCCATATTGCTGCCACCCATAATGCCGGCAATGGAGCCAATATTGATCACCCGCGCCGGGTTCTCGGCGGTACCCGCCGCAAGAAGCAAGGGCATCAGTTTCTGCACCAGGAAAAAGGGTGCCTTGATATTCAAGGCCATTACCGTATCCCAATCGTCGCTGCTCACGGCATCGATTGGGCCTGCCGAAAAATAGCCCGCGTTGTTGACCAAAATGTCCAGGCGCTGTTCCCGGCTGCCTATCTCACCGACCAGTACATCCAGTCCGGCGTCGGAGGACAGGTCTGCGGCTATACCGATATGACCGACGCTGCCGTCTGCCGAGCGCGAGGCGATATACACTTTGCAGCCGGCACGCGCCAAGGCATCGGCGATCATTTTACCAATGCCCTTATGACCACCGGTTACCAGAGCGATCTTGCCCTGCAGGCCAAACAGCGCATTCAAATAGCCGCTGTCGACCACACATCCCACCGTATTGTTCTCCACCACCAGGGCCTCACTCTTATTTTTTAACATTTACTACTTTCAGATTGGTGTATTCCAGCAAACCTGCACGGCCAGCCTCCACGCCCATGCCCGATTTTTTCGAGGTGGGGAAGGGAATCGAAGGGTCAATGGCGCAGTGTTGGTTAACCCACACCGTACCTGCCTCCAACCGCGCCGCCACCTGCTCGGCCAGCGCCGTATCAGCCGACCAGACCGAAGCGCCCAGGCCGAAGGACGAGGCGTTGGCCCTGGCCACGGCGTCATCGATATCCCGATACTTGATAATCGGCAATATCGGGCCAAAGGGCTCTTCGTCCACCAGTCGGCTACCGTCACTGATATCGCGCACCAGCGTGGGGGTAACGAAATAGCCCTTGCCTGGGGGCACCTCGCCGCCACAGACAATCTTGCCGGTCTGGCGCGCCTCCTCCAGGAAGCCCTTCACTTTTTCAAACTGGGCGGCATTCTGAATAGGGCCAAACATCACATCGGGGTCCATGCCATTACCCATTACCGCCTGGGACAGTCCAGCGGCCAGTGCCTCGCAGACCTGCTCGTAAATCGCCTCATGCACATAGAGCCGCTTGATCACGGCACAGATCTGGCCGCTATTGAAAAAGGCACCAAAAATAATGGCCGGCGCGATTGCTGCTACGTCAACATCGGGCAACAGAATGGCGGCGTCATTACCGCTAAGCTCTAGGGTCACCTTTTTCATGCTTTTCGCCGCCGACTCCAGAATTTTCTGCCCGGTTACCGTCGAACCGGTAAAAGCAACCTTGTTCACCGCCGGATGGTTGACCAGGGCGGCGCCTAACTCATTGCGGTCGGTAATGATATTGACCACTCCGGGGGGAAAGATATCGCGTACCAGTTCGCCCAGCTTAAGTGTCGCCAACGGCGAGGTGGGCGCGGGCTTGAGAACAATGGTGTTACCGGCCAACACCGCCGGCGCCAGCTTATTGATGGCCAGGTAGAGGGGTGCATTCCAGGGGAGAATTGCCGCCACCACGCCCAAAGGCACCCGCAGCAGTGTAACCGTCATCGCCTCATCCTCGTGTAACACTTCCATATCGAGGCGTTGCTCTGAATAGAAAGCACAGCTTTTCTGCACCAGCTGCGCTTCATAGTGGGCCAGCGGCAGGGGTCGACCTACCTCCAGCGTAAGCAGCTGAGCGATCTCCGCCTCTTGTTCGGCTACCGCGACACCCAGTTGACGCAGGCAGTCGCCCCTCTCGGCAAGTGGCGTTGCCGCCCAAGCCGGCTGGGCGCGCCGGGCGGCCTCGACGGCGCGATTGAGCAGAGCCTCGTCTCCAACGGGGCTTTGAGCGATAACAGATTCATCGGCGGGATTAATAATATCGACAGTGGCGACGCCGTCGATCATGGAACCATCTATCAATAGCTTGAAGTTCATTGGCTTGGAACTCATAGGATCTCCTTTTGATTATTGGAACCAGCACTTGGTGTCTTGCCTGCGTAAAGATACCCAAAAAGGCGAAATTCAACAGCCGCCGGACTACTCACCCTACTCGGACGATAACCGCAAATGCAGGCCAACTGAATGGCAAGAGACCACCAAAATGAGCCTAACGCGACAAATTCACCTAGGACATCTGAAGAGAGGCAACCTTAACCGCCCTGAGCCTCGGCAGCTTTTTTCGCCAGATAGGCCGCCATAGCGTCATCCCGCTGGGCGATGATGGTCTTCATAAACGCAAGCCCATCCAGACCCTCCAGATAGTCATGAATGCCCGGGGAACTGGCAATGAGCTCCCAATTATACTGTTGCCGGGTGACCAGGGCCGCCAAGTTGAGGGAAAAATAACTGTAAAACCCCGCGGCACAGGCGGGCGTCTGCCGCAAAAAGGCAGAACCTTGCAGCAGTAGCCCGATGGCCGTCAGACCCCGCTCCATGACCGGACGCACCTCATCTATGTGTAACTGGGGATTTGACTGGCACCAGAAAACCCCGGGGAACAGGCGCCGCGCAGGTGCCTCTACGTAGAGCTCGACAAACTTCATCAACTGGCGTTGACGGGCCCTCTGCAACGCATCACCGGGAAACAAGGCCGGGCCGGCAAAGACCTCATCCACGTACTCTACTATCGCCGATGTCTCGGAAATGCTGTATTCGCCGTGAACGACATAGGGAATCTTACCCATTGGGCTATGCTGTAGGAAGGCCTGACCCGCCGACGCGCTTCCATGCTGTTCCTTCACCGCCAACCCCTTGTAGTGCAGCGCGGCGAGCACCGTGTTATAGCAATTACTGACCGGAGATCCGTACAGTTTTATCACGTTAGTCTCCAGATTTTTGATGCGCTTGGGCGACGCCAGACAAGCTCTGGGGGACTGTACGGTTAATTCCCTTCTGGGTAATCATTGAACGCTGGGTTCAAATTGCTTTACCCCGTCCACTACAATAAGATCAGCCTGGGCAGGATCAATACCGCCATTTTCAAACTGTCTCCATAGGCTTAACTCGCTGCCAGCCAACTGCTTGAGGTGGCGGTCCTTCACATGACCGTAGCCACGAATGTGTTCCGGCAAAGAGGCCAGCTCTACCGCCGTATCATATTTTGCTGCATCCAACTCGTGACACAGTCGCGTCACGGTCCGGAAATACTCTTCAATCAGGCGGCGCTCCAACTTTCGCTCCGGGTTATAGCCAAAGACATCCAGCTTGGTGCCTCGCAGGAACTTAAGGTGCTTTAATAGCTTGAAGGGCCATATCATCCAGCCGCCGTACTCCTTTTTCTTCGGCAAACCACTGTACTTGTCGGATTTGGAGACCAGAGGCGGGGCTAAATTGAACTTCAGTTTAAGGTCGCCCTGGAAAGTAGACTTCAACTGCCGCATAAACTCGGGGGAAGTGTATAGACGTGCCACCTCGTATTCATCCTTGTACGCCATCAGTTTGGCAGCATAACGAGCTACCGCCTTGGACAGGGCTTGCTGCTTGTCCGGGAACTTGGCATCTGCTGCCATAGTCTTATCCACCAATGCTTTGTAGTCCTGGGCATAGGCCGGACTCTGATACTCTGTGAGGAGAGTGCTGCGATGAGCAATGATATCTTCCAGTGCTTCCAATCGTGGTGGCGATTCACTGACGCCAACACTGTCCAATAGCTGATCGATCTTCTCTGGCGCATGCACGCAAAGACGGCCGATATTGAAGGCATCCAGATTAAAACGCACCGCAACGCCATTGATTTCGATTGCCCGCTCAATGGCTGCCACGGAGAGCGGCAGTAAACCCAGTTGAGTGGCATAGCCCACCAGCATCATGTTGGCGGCAATTGAATCGCCGGAGATCATCTGGCCCAGACCACTGGCATCGAGCGGGTGCACTGACCCCGAACCCACCATGTCGATAAATCGCTCCAACAGCTCGCGACTTGAGAACTGCATATCGGGGTCCTTCTGGAAGGCCGCCGTGGGCATGACCTTGATATTCGCCACAATACGGGATTTGCTTTGGTTGATTGTAAGCAGCGGCTCGGCAGACTGGGCCGCCACCATATCAAACGCCAACACCAGGTCAGCTTCACCGGCGCCAAGACGCTGGGAGCCAATCTTGTCCCTGCTTTCAGCGATGCGCAGGTGGCTATAAACGGCACCGTTCTTTTGCGACAGACCTGTCATATCAAACACCGACGATTCGCGGTGCTCCAGATGGGCGGCCATCGCGAGTACGGCGCCGACAGTGACCACACCGGTTCCGCCAATGCCCGAAATCATCACTCCGTAGCTGTCGGCAATGATCGGACGCGAAGGCTCGGGAATATCGGCAAAAAGGGACTCACCCAGTTCAGCCTTCTCCGGCTTCCTCAGCTCACCGCCGTTGACGGTGACGAAGGAGGGACAAAAGCCCTTGACACAACTATAGTCTTTGTTGCACGTGGACTGGTCGATCGCACGCTTGCGTCCCAATTCAGTTTCATGGGGTACCAGACTGACGCAGTTGGATTGAACGGAGCAGTCACCGCAGCCTTCGCAAACGGCGGCATTGATAAACAGGCGTTTGGCAGGGTCAGGAAATTTGCCCCGCTTCCTCCGGCGACGTTTTTCGGCAGCGCAGGTCTGTTCATAAATTAATACGGTGAGTCCCTTTACCTGGCGCAGGTGGCTCTGGATCTGCATCAGCTCATCGCGGTGATGCACCTTCACTCCGGGAGCCAAACCGCTGGCATCACTGTACAATTCGGGGCGATCTGAGACCACCACGCATTCCTTGGCGCCCTCCGCCAACACCTGGTAGCTAATCTCACCAACTGACAGATTGCCCTCCACCGGTTGACCGCCAGTCATGGCTACAGCGTCATTGAAAAGAATCTTATAGGTGATATTCTGCCCAGATGCCGCCGCCGCGCGAATAGCAAGCAAGCCTGAGTGATAATAGGTGCCGTCGCCCATATTCTGGAAGATATGCGGCAGATTTGTAAAGTGAGCGAGGCCAATCCACTGCCCACCCTCTCCGCCCATATGGGTGTTGGGCATCATATAGTCGTGGTGATAGAGCGCCATAGCATGGCAACCTATGCCACCGGCAGAATAGCTGCCATCGGGCTTTTTCAAGCTCGAGTTATGCGGACATCCAGAGCAGAAAAAAGGTGCCCGGGCAATCGGCGCTACCGCGTTTTGGTCCGAAAACGCCTTCTCGGCCCGGATTTCATCGGCACGCTGACGGAGTGCGTCATCCACCATCTCGGCCCGTAGCAGGCGCTGAAATATCGCCAGTGACACTGTGGATTGGTCAAGTTGCACATCGTCAGGCAACAGCATGGCACCATGCTCATCCAGCTTGCCTGTAATACGTGGCGCTCCGGTCTTACCGTATAGCATGGCAGTGGCCTGTGGCTGCACTATCGCCTGCTTCTCCTCCACGAACACCAACTCCTCGTGGCCATGGCTAAACTCCTTTAGCCCCTCTGGTTCCAGTGGCCATACACAGCCAACTTGGTAGACAGAAATTCCCAACGTTTGGGCTCGTTCCTTGTCAATACCAAGCTTGGTCAGCGCTTGCAATACGTCCTGAGTCGCCTTGCCTGCTGTGACAATCCCGAGTCGGCGTTCAGGGGCATCAATCAATATTCGGTCGATGCCATTCGCTCGTACAAAGCGATGAACCAAGGGGATACGATAGCGGTTGACGACCACGTTACTGCGCAGACGGTCGATATGTGTGGAGACAAAATGCACACCCTCGGGGGGCAGCTCACCCTTATCCGGATAGCGAAACTGGTAGCGATTTAAGTCTACATCCACCGTCGCAGTTAGCTCGAGGGTTTCGTTGGTGGCTTTGAAGCCCGTGTACAGACCCGAGTACCTGGACATGGCAAAGCCCGCAACGCCAAAGTCCAAGCAGTCCTGGACATTGGCTGGCGAGAGTATAGGGATACCGCAATGAATTAGAGCCTGCTCACTCTGTGACGCCAAAGTAGAGGACTTGCCGGCATGATCATCGCCGGCTACCACCAGTACACCGCCAGTGGGATGACTGCCACCATAATTACCGTGCTTTAGCGCATCACATGAGCGATCAACTCCTGGAGCCTTACCGTACCAAATGGCAAACACCCCATCGACAGTGACATCCGGAGTATCAGCCAGCTGCTGAGTACCCCATACGGCCGTCGCCGCAATATCCTCGTTGACGCCAGGCTCAAAAATGACCTGACTCTCTTCCAGTAGCTTTTTGATCTGCCACAGCGCCTGGTCGTAGCCACCAATCGGCGAACCGCGATAGCCCGAGATATAACCCGCTGTGTTCAAGTCGAGAGCACGATCCAGCGTGCGCTGCAGCAACGGCAAACGCACAAGCGCCTGGGTCCCAGACATCAGTACAGTGGCATTCTCGGCGGTGTATTTATCTTCTAGAGCAACTTGTCTGAGTTGCATGGAGGCTCCCGTCATTATCATTTTCAACGACTATCAGCCTAAGCTTGTTTCGGGCCAGACTGAATGACGCAACACGCCGGAATTGAGCCAAACGTGACAATATACTCTTTTCGCGCATCGAATCGCGCTAAGTCCTGACCGTTAGTTGGGCCCTACTTGACCTCTGGCAAGACCTTGGGAGGACTTTCCTCCCCATTGAGACCCTCATCGTGGTCCACACTACTGGGGCGCGTACCAGTCCAACGAACAAAGGCCCTAGAAAAAGCGCCATAATCAGAGAAGCCCAGACGTCTGGCCACCTCGCTTAGGCTCACGTCACCACGACGAATATAACGGTACGCCAGCTCTTCCCGCAGCTGATTTAGCACCATTGAGTAGGTCACGCCTTCCAACTTAAGGCGCCGCAATAGGGTGCGGTCAGTCACATGTAATATGCGGGCAGTCTGCTTCTTGGAGGGCGACCCTATCGCAAACTGAGCCACCAAAGCATCTTTCACCCGCACCGTAAAGCGCCCTTCCATGCGAGTCTCCAGATCGCGGTTGGCGACGTCGTCCAGCATTGTGGCTAGCTCTTCGTCAGCCGCCAGAATGGGGCGTTCCAGATCCGCCCTGGCAAAATGCAAACTGTCCTGGGGCGCACCGTAGAGAATAGAGCAGCCGAAGAATTCATAGAAACGCGGGTCCAGCTTGGGCGCCGCATGTTGCAGGCACAAATGCAGGGGGGTGATTTCTTCGCCGGAAATCCAGCGCAATAGATACACCACGCTGGAAAACACTGTATCGAAAGACTGGTATATCGGAGGGTTTTTATCCATGTCAAAATGGAACTCTAAAACCACCACCTCCCCCTGATGCACAAGCGTTGTCGTAGCGGCATCGGAAATAAGCCGGCAATAGCGGGCAAACCGCTGCAGGGCTCGATAAAGGGTGACACTGCAAGCCATGGAGTGGCCCACCACGTGAAAAGTCGCGGGGCGCACCTGCCGAGCCACCGCTAAGCCGAATACGGGATCGCGGGTCATTACCTTGGCAACATTCCAGAGCCGGCTGACATCCTCCTGTCCGTAACGATTACGGCCGTTCCTCAACAGCAGGGGATCAATGTCGGCCTGCTCAATGATCGTTTCAAGGGCAAAGCCCTCTGCCTGCAAAGCACGAACGATCACCAGCACCCAACCGGCTAGCACGGCGCCTTGGCTACCACTGCGATAAGCGCGATGGGAGGTCTCTGGCATATGTTTGCAGCCTCGCAGGTTACCCGGTAGGTTTGAAGATTCAGAATCCTGAGTCTGCCGTCACTCCCTGGGTCAGGAGACTCTCAGCTCTCTCCACGCCATCAGTGGGGCGCGTTTTATTGTCGTCACCCGTGAACTACAATGTCGGCTCTGGAACTAAGTATAAAGACAACTCCCTATGAGCGAACAGAGCCACTCTGCCACTGCCGACACTCGAACCGCACTCTCTGGCTACGTTTTAGCAATTGCCCACGCCATAAGCGAGGCTGGCATCGACTACCGGCAACTTATGGCAAAAATCGGCATGGATTACAAGCGAATGGAGGACTTCGGTTACCGCTACAGCCAAGAAAAGGTTACCGAACTCTGGAGGGAAGCCATCGCTGCTACTCGGGACCCGAACTTTGGTCTCAAGGTAGCCACGCATATTCGCCCCTCAAGCTACCACGTTGTGGGCCACGCAATGCTGTGCAGTGGCACACTACGGTCCGCGTCCCGGCGCTTTGGCAGATTTGCAAAGCTAGTTTCTGACTCAGCGATTGTAACCTTTGTGGAAAGCAACGAAACCTGCGAACTGAGCATCGTACTGGAGACAGGTGGCGGCCTGCCTTTATATCAAGCTTTTGACACGGTATTAGCCGGCTTCCTGGAGTATTGCAGATGGATAATACACGAGGAGTTGAATCCTCTGGAAGTGCGTCTTACACATCCTGCCACGGAGCATACCAAGGAGTATGAAGATCTCTTTCGGTGCCCCATACACTACGAGCAAGAATCCAACGCTATCGTATTCAGTTCGAGTGATATGGACCGCGCTATTCCCGGAGCCAATGAAGAACTGGCGTCTTTGCTAGACGAGTTGGCGGCACGCTATCTGATGGATCGCCTCCAGGGGCGATTTACCCGCCGGGTGACAGACGTTCTGCTGGTGAAGCTACCTAACGGTGAGCCATCAAGAGCGGAAACCGCGCAAAGCATGGCAATGACCGAACGCACGCTCGCGCGGCGATTGGCTGAAGAGAATACAACTTTTTACGAAATTCTAAAGCATGTACGTGAAAAGCAGGCCTATGCGTACCTCAAACATACCGAAATGAACATTGAAGAGATTGCATATCTCTTGGGCTTCTCCGATCGAGGCACCTTTTCCAGAGCGTTCAAGAACTGGACTGGCAGACGCCCGACTGAATGGAGGGCAGAGCAGTCCCATCTTCTACCAGATGGCGATGAATGAGAAGACGGAGACTCTGCCCATACAGACGCTCAAATATCAGGAGAAACTTGGCGACCGGTGGCATATAGCACCGGGAGAAATTCCGAGTGACCCGTTTTATTGTCGAACGCCTGACGAAGCGCCTCGGTCCCGAAGGAGTCCATCGGTAACATCCCGCCAGCGGAATGTGAAATGGAGTACTCTCACCAACTGAGAGAGTCAGCCACGGTGGCCGCCACCGCATCGTGAAGATTTACACCACTCATGGGGACACTACCCTCTGTGGTGGAGAATTCGCAGTGGGTACCGGTGCGCCGGACCGTCAAGTCCAGCCGCAGCTACCACCTCTTCCGGGTGTCCTGTCAGCCCCATTCAGACAGAATCGCCTGCAGATCTCGAGAACCATGGACGAAATCCAGCACAAAAATGCCGTCGGCGGTATTTCGGTAAATGATGAAATGGCGCCCTTCTCGATAAAATTCTAGGTCGACCACCTTGCGATGCCCCGCAAGCAAGCTATTGCAAGGCAGACCATGGGGCAGTTCGTCAGCCGCGAGTGCGGACAGGCGATTGATCAGTTGATCCTTGTAACGTTCAGCCTGGTCAAGGCCGAAATGCTCGATCGTCCAGCGAATGATGTCTTCCAGGGTCCGTTCAGCCCGAGGTGATAACCGATAACCCCTCATGGACCATGCTTGCGCACAGCGCGTGCAAATGCTCTTTCAATGGCCTCTTCACCAGACCCTTCGGCGAACTCGCCTCGTTCAATCTGATCAAAACCGGCGATGACACCGGCGCTGATGTCCGCGAGTTCCGCTTCGCGTCGCTTGACTCGATCCTCCAGCAGCCGCAAGCCGTCACGGAGGACCTCGCTCGCATTCTGGTAACGGCCGGTCTCAACCAGCTGTCCTACGAAGATCGCCTGCTGTTCTGTCAAGACCACGTTTCTGGTTGGCATAGGTCACCTCTCTGAGCTGGATCAGATATTAGCAGTGTTGGCAATATATGCCAATGATTCTGCCGAGGTGGCAGGAAACCCCGCCTGACCCTTGCGGGAGTTTTGCGGGACTTGCTCTGATCCGTTGTGCTCTGTGGTGGGAAATACGCTGTGAGTGCTCGGATTAAAGTTAATAAAATCAAGCAGTTAAAAATTTCCAGTCAAATTCATAATGCTGGGGTCGGTGGTTCAAGTCCACCCGTAGCTACCACTTTTCTATTTTAAATCAAAAGCTTACGGCTCTACGACTCTTCCCTTAACGAGCTTCAAGCTTTTTCGCTAACTGCGGAATATGCAGTACAGTGGCATTGTGGGCCTCCGTAGATTCAGCCAACCATGTAATCACTTCAGCAACCGTTTTAGCCGGCGTTGCATCGGTAAAATCTGCTAGCGCCTCACTCAAGCCATTTGCCTTCATCACTTCGGTAACAACAAACCCGGGCTCTACATTCATAAACCGCAGATTAGAATCCTTGTGCTCTACCCGCAGAACCCCGGCCATTCGTATCAGCGCAGCCTTTGATGAAGAATAGGCAAACCCCCATCCGCCCTCGCCTGCGGGCGCGGGCGGGTCAATTTCGGCAGAGCCTGACACCATATTGATAATAGTCCCTGATTGCCGGTCCAGCATGCCGGGCAATACTGCCTGCACAGCAGCTA
>CENR01022758.1_pt1 | contig 29240 bp, 19 predicted proteins | sample 530181 | NCBI WGS metagenome assembly CENR01 (sample SAMEA2619677, study PRJEB7988) | marine metagenome | biome: marine biome (ENVO:00000447); feature: surface water layer (ENVO:00002042); material: "saline water (ENVO:00002010), including plankton (ENVO:xxxxxxxx)" | depth 5 m | reverse complement strand
CACACAGATATATACCAAAGTATTAGATAAGAATAAAATAAAAGCAGCTAACCGCATAAACTTAGATTTAGATGGATTACTTACAGATATATAAAAATCAATTCAAAACTACCTGGGAGCATATTAAGTCTCAAACGATAGCTGATTTAAAAACTGCAAAAAAGAACAAAAGAAACTTTAACAAATTATTCAACAATATTACTACTGAGCTATATAACGAACAGAAAAAAATAGTTACTCAATTCACTGAAGAGAACTTAAAGGTTTGCTACGAATTATTTGAAAATAGACATAGAGAATATGACTCCAATTTAGAACGGTATGAGGTGATTTCATTAATCTTAGGAAATGAAGTAAAAGAAGAATATTTAAGGTTAGGAAAATCAGACTATGAAGAATTTGTTAAGAAAATCGCTACCCAACAGTCTATTGACAGAATTCAAAATCACTTTAATAATTACAGGCCGTACTACGAACTTATATACTTGCAAAATAAGTACGAATACTTTTATGCAAAAGATTTTAAGAATGGAAGCTATGAGACTTCAAAGGAATACCTTGAAATGCTGGATATCCAATATCCCGATAGAAAAAGTGAACCGTCACTCTTTAACTTAATTGAGACTGAATCAAACAAAAAATCAACTGAAAATATTAAAGACCCGGACACAGTTATAACAACTAGGGAAAGGCTTAGCAGTGAATTTGATGTGAATGAAAGAGCTGTTTTGTTTCATCTATTGAAAAATAGATTGAAATTGGGAATGTTAGATAGTACTGAGTTAATGAAACTAGTATTAATTATAGGAGCAACTAATAAATTTGAAATATTTGACGTCAAAAATGCTAGTAAAAGCTATTTCTACAAAAAGGCTTTAAAAGGGTACACCGTCTTTACAAGAAATGATCAACAAAAAAAAGTAGCTAGCTTAAAAACAAAACTTGAAAATAACGGATTAAAATCTATCGCGGAAGAGTTATCAACTGATTATGGAGATTTTTTCAAAAAATTAAAGTAAAATAAAGTTTTCGGAAATATTTCACTTGGATAGTTGCCTTTTTTCCATATTTAAATTATTTAAGGCGTTGTTTTAAAGTCAGTTGCAATATCCACATGAAATCCATCTAAAATCCACATCTAAAAATTAGCAAACATTGAATAATAGATTTGTCCCAAACAAAAAACTATTATACAATGAAATCAGATCAATTCTTTTTAATCAACGACGAAGTATTAAACATACTCGCAAAGAAAATTACAGGACAATTAAACCTTACACTAGCCAATAACTTGTCGGTTCCAGAAGATCCTCTTTTAACAATAGATGAACTTGCTGAATTTATCTCCATGACAAAAGGGAGTATTTATGGACTAGTCCATAAAAATGCTATTCCCTACCACAAAAAAGGAAAACTCTATTTCCTTAAATCCGAAATTATAGAATGGATTAAGAGTGGAAAGCGTGAAACAAAATCTTCGCTTTACGAAAAAGCCAATGAGTACTTATTAAAAAACCCGCTTCAATAAGCGTTACTCTAACGTTAAAATAACGAACAATGGACCGATATACATACGATTGTAACTATTGTGGTGTGGAATACATCCCAAAAAGAAGAAAAGTACAGAAATATTGCAGCAACAGTTGCAGGGTAAATGCCTTTAATCAAAGAAAAAAAGAGCAGCGAGGATTAAGCAAACCAGAAAACACAGAACAACGTGTAAAAGAAACGGATCAGGTAGATGGTATGCCAGGGAAAGATAAAATGACCTGGGCAGGAGTAGGAAATGCCGCAGCAGGAACTTTGGCAATAAACCTTGCCACGAGCCTACTTACCAAAGAAGAAAACAAACCAGCCACGAAAGGTGACATACAACGGCTTTTAAAAGAAGGTATGCCTAAATTCATTCTTATTAAGAACATCCCTCCAAGAAGTGATGGGTTTAGAGCCTATTTTGATACTACACAACAGATATTGATTTATAAAATTTAAAAGGGCTTAGCTATGACGTATGAAAATATTATATCTGATTGGCAAGATGATTTTATAAATAGAATCAAAATCCAATCTGGAAGTAAAAAACAAAACTTCAACTATAATGATGCCGTTACCAGGTCTGAAGAGTATAGGAACGAATTTGATGAAGTACTTATTAAGTACCTAGATTTTGTGATTAGTAATCCGCTTAAAGACAATGATTACTTTAAATATGTCCAAGCATACCGGAAAGGAAAAAAATTAAAAGAAAAATATTTTCGACACTCCATTGAAAAATTAAAAGAATACTATTCAAAAGTAGATCAAGACAAAAACTACGACCCATTTAACTTCTACCAATACAAGGAGTACGTACTGTTTATGATGCTTAAATTATATGGAGTCTATAAAAATGGATTTGATGGTATTTTCAACGTAAAGACTGTAGACCATAGAGTATACACACCTCTTAGCCGCACTCCTAGTGTGCTCAGAGCTGAAATACCAATGAAGATAAAGGAAATAGATATTTCAAGAGCTTTCCCCACATTTATAGCATTGGAGCTAGGGCTAGAAATGCCTATTGAAGATGTATACAGCATCATTGGAAAAACTGAATTTAATACCCTTATTAACCTACATTCTGGGGTAAATGGGACTACCATTAAGCAAGTAAGAGATAAATTAAAACCAATCTATAAGAACCGTGTAAATGATGTTATCACGGAAGACCGTTTTACTAAAAAAGGAAAGATGTTCAGAGATCTTGTGGTACAAGAAGAACGTGCCATAAAAAAACTTGTTAAAAAGAACAAAATCAAGAATTACGTAAGGCTACATGATGGCGTATTTGTATTGCAAGACACGACCATAAAAAAGCTGAAAATAAAAGATATTGAGTTTTCGATTAAGGCTTGTGAAAAACCCTCCCTTAACGCTGTACCCTCTTTGTTTTATACGCCTATTAGCGATTATGACATATACACATCTGCCCATCAGTATGCAGCATTCTTTGAACAAGAAAATTTTATTCGAGGAAGGGAAGAATCTAACGACAATGTAATCATTTTTAAGGATACAAATAATGTTGTTGCACCCTTCAATCATAAAACAGAGACGGTTGGATTTTTGAAATCTGAAATTAACGAGTTCCATACAGCAGCAATAGAAAATAAGATTGCAAAGGAAAATAAAACTTTCATTAGCCAAGCCTTTCTTCTATTACCTTCAAAAGCTATTAACTATTATCGAGATACCTCTAATACATTTGGGCTGCCTTTTAAAAATGGTTTTTATAAACTTACTAACGATGAGAACTTAGAAATTAACCGATTAGAGTACTCAGATGTAAATGCATTTTTTGCTCCACATAAGGTTCAAGAGCATTCTTTTTCTAAATCTGAAACAGCTTGTGAATTTGAGGCGTTTTTAACGATGGTGAGCGTTGGCAAAGATCCTAGAAATTCAAATCTAAATGGTAGTGAAACAGAGTTGTTTGAAAAGTTCTGTACTATGTTTGGTTACTTATGTCACAACTATAAAAATCCAGCGTTAAACCCGTGCATTATTTTAAGCGACGATGGAGCAAATGATGTAAATCGTAATGGCGGAAGAGGGAAAACCATATTGGCACAAGCATTACAATATGTTCAGCCTTCCATGCTTAAAGGTGGGCGAGAATTTGACTCCAACTATATTCACAATTTTGCAGACTTAACGGAAGCAAAGAATCTCTATATTATTGATGATGTACCAGCTGGATTTAAGTATGATGACTTATACACTAATATAGTAGGAAGTATAAGTCCACAAAGAAAAGGAAAAGAAGCCGTCGAAATTCCATTTAATAAAACGCCAAAGTTTGTTATTACCACAAATTGGTCTGTCCGTTATGATGAAGCAGAGGCCTCAACAAATAGACGGTTTTATGAATATAAATTTACTGACTATTTTAATCTAGAAAACACCCCCTATCAAACTTTTGGGCATACGTTGTTTTCCGATTGGAACCATAAAGAATGGAATTCATTCTACAATTTTGTATATCGCTGTGTCGCTCTCTACTTAACCCAGGGGTTACAGAAAATTAGATATGACAAAAATCAAGACAATTTTAGGGCAATTTTTAATAATGATAGTGTATTAGAGGAGTTTGTACGCATTTTTAATTATGTTACAGCCCAAGAGGATAAATTTACAGTCTCTGATTTCTTAAAGTACTACAACGTCTTTGACAACCCGTTGAAAAACGAAAAATATTTCCATACACGAAATGTAAAAAAATACATTGACGTATATATTCAGCAAAATAAATTAGATATTGAATATTCGCTAAGAGACCGTATGTGGATTGTGTATGCAAAGTTGTAAGATTAACCCTAAATAACTGTCACAAATGTCACTAGTTAAACACACTGTTACATATAACAATGATTGCAAAATACTAAATACCAATTGCTTACTGCTACCGTTACGGTTGTGACACTTAAATTTGCACTAATGCAAAATAAATTCAAGTTTTTTATAAAAAAATATATCTAAAAGATATTTACATACATTTTTATGTGTAACAACTGTCATATACAAAATCTTTATTATACCTTTCTTTATTGCACAACCACGTGGAGACATATCTAATGTTGTACAGATCATATCTTTACTTCCCCATACTAGCCATACGTTTCATGGTATCAAAAAAAGCTCTATAAAAAGTTTCGTCCTTTGCGTATAAGCGATACAAATCTAATTCTTGCTTCCGTTGTTTAGACATCACGTCGTCTAATATTTTTTGGAATGCCAAATTCTTGTTTTGTTCATCTGAATTTTCGGCGACTTTAGATTGGAAATCTGGATGCGCTTGTATGGATTTTGTTAGGCTTATAAATTTTATACGTTGATCTTCTGGTGTCGCCTCCCAACCTTGAAACCATCGTTCATTAAAAGATTGTATGATCAAATCTAGCGGATCTTTTTCTTCTTCACTTCCATGCGCCCCTCTGGGATTTGGGTTTTGGGGTTCAACAACGCTGTCTGAATCATCCAAACCAATGCTTTCATTCAATCTAACCCGTTCTAAACCATAAGTTGATAAATCGACAGCTTCTAGTAATTCATCTAGACCGTCTATTGTGTCTGGTTTAACCGGAAGTTTAGGTATAAGAAACTTTAAAAACCAAAAAAGTTTTTCCCAAGTGATTACTTCAAAAGGCATTATGGCAGCCATTTGCCCATAAATTTTTACAAATTGTTTAGCTTTTATTTTGAAATCGGCTTTCTCATCATCTTCTAGCTCCAATTCATGTATAAAACGTTCAGAGGCCCTCTCAATGATTGGGCTAAGCGTTTGAGCATCTTCCTTATTAAAGAATTTTTCATTGAAAGTTTCTACCTCAGACCACTCATACACACCAACATCATCCAATACACTTTTTAAATCGTGCAATACGTTCACATCAGTGGCTTGACTTAATGAAGTGGCGGTATAGAACGGGTCAAACGCATCTTTAATGTCACCGGTTGAATTGAAGAAATCCAACACAAATAAATCCTCGGTCTTTTTTCCGAGACTATTTGCCGCCCTATTTAATCGTGATAAGGCTTGGACTGCCAATACGCCTTGTAGTTTTTTATCTACATACATAGCGCATAGTTTCGGTTGGTCGAAGCCGGTTAGATATTTATTGGCTACTACTAAAATTCTATAGGCATCTTCGTTAAACTTGTCTTTAGTATCCTTTTCAGGGAACCCGTTCATTTCAGCTTCGGTATATTCAATACCATCCACTTCCTTGGTACCAGAAAAGGCAATTGCTATTTTAAAAGGATTCCCCTTGTCATTTAGGGTACGTTGTAATGCTTTATAATATCGAATTGCAGAGGCAATACTTTGCGTAATAACCATTGCTTTGGCCTTGCCCTTCAATTTCTTTTTATTGACAATATTAGGGATGAAATGATCTAGAATTATATCGGCCTTTGTTTGAATGGTTTGTTGATGTTGCTCTACATAAGCCCTTAATTTCTTTTGTGCTTTTTTGTTATCGAACAAAGGGTTGTCCTCTACCGACTTCTCAATTTCATAGTAACTCCTTAGGGTAGTGTAATTAGATAGTACATCTAGGATAAATCCTTCTTCTATAGCTTGCTTCATTGAATAGAGGTGGAAAGGAACAAAACCACCATCTTCTTGTTGTACTCCGAACTTTTCTAAAGTGATTGGTTTTGGTGTTGCTGTAAACGCCAAATAAGAAGCATTGCCACGCATTTTCCTTGCTTCCATGGCCTTCACAATTTTATCTTGTGCATCCATATCTTCCTCCTCAGTGACTTGCTGACCCATAGCGGTATTCAAACTGTCGTGAGCTGAACCACTCTGACTACTATGCGCTTCATCAATTATAACTGCGAATCGTTTCTCGCTTAAATCTGAAATTCCATCGATGATGAAGGGAAACTTTTGAATGGTGCTTATAATAATCTTTTTTCCTTGCTCTAAATTATCACGAAGCTCTTTTGAAGAATAGGCAGGGGCCACAATGTTTTTCACTTCTGAAAAGTCTGAAATATTATCTCGTATCTGTTTGTCTAACAAACGTCTATCTGTAACCACAATGACCGAATCGAACAATGGTTTTTCTATTCCTTTACTACCAGGAACAGTATCGTTTTCGGGATATGTTTCTATCAATTGATAAGCTGCCCAGGTTATGGAATTGGATTTACCAGATCCAGCAGAATGCTGAATCAAATACGTTTGCCCAACACCTTTTACACTAGCATCTGCTAAGGTTTTGCGCACCACATCCATCTGGTGATACCTAGGAAAAAAAAGCGTTTTACCATTTAGAGGATCTTTCTTCTTTCCATCTAAGCGAACAAAATGTTGGATAATGTTTGCTAGACTTTCTCTTGTAAACACTTCATCCCACAAGTATTGAGTACGATGTCCCGTGGCTCCAAAAGGTAATTCAGGATTTCCTTTACCGTGTTTATTTCCTTTGTTGAAAGGTAAAAAATATGTTTTTTCCCCCGCCAATTTTGTTGTCATATACGCCTCATTCGTGTCTACGGCAAAGTGAACGATGCAACGAGCGAATTGTAATAAAGGCTGTTGGTTATCGCGCTGCTTTCGGTATTGATGCTGCCCATGAACTCTGGCATTTTGACCAGTCCATGGATTTTTTAGTTCCATAGTTACAATGGGTAAGCCGTTGATGAAAAGCACTAAATCAATTTCTTCTCCCGGTTTGTCTAAGTTGTATCTAATCTGACGTGTTACGCTGAATCGATTTTTTTGAAACTTTTCTTTTACGGAGTCTCCGCTGCTCGCCAACGGTAACTGATAAAATAAAGTGAAATGTGCATCGTCAACTTCTAAACCCTTTTTGAGTAGGTGCAACACACCATACCTTTTAATCATACGATCAAAGCGCTGAAGGATTTTTAATTTCCAATCACTTTGTTTCTGAATTTTTTCTAATTCTTCCGGCTGGGTTTCTTGCAAGAACTCCCAAAAGAATTGTTCGTCAATAGCATATTGGGCATTGAAGTTTGCCCGTTGCCCAACCAAAAAGCCCTTTCCAGACCGATATACTCCTGCATCCTCATTTACTGTATCAATAGACTTGCCTTGCTCTTTTATATCTTCTAAGCATATACCTGTTAGATGCTTCTCAATGGCAGCTTCTAAGGCTTGTTCGTTGGTTTGGCTATGCATTATAAATATTTTGGTAAAAATTAAAATTATTAATCATTGGGTGTCTGGAAAAAATCTGTAGACCAAATATCTTCACATAATTGCTCTACAACACTTGCTCTTTGCTCAATATTACTCAATTTTAAATTAGTATGAGGTTCAAAATTAATTGCTTTTAAATCGCTGTTCTTGAAGTTTGGGTTTTTAAGATAAAAATCTGGATGCAATGTTTGGGCATAAGTGTTTTCTTTTAAATAATGGGGTAATTTATCGTCATAAATATCACTATTAAATGATTGGTTCGTACCATTTGGAAGCAAAACCAATGCGCCAATATTATTTCTTACTTCATCAAAATCGCGTTCTTGGTCAAACTCATCTCTGTGCTCATCAAAATGGTCACTCCAAAGATGTTCAATCTCATATTTTTTACCACTTGGGTTATAGTAGGTTTCATAATTAGAACTTTTTCCCACTTTATTATCGACATAGGCAGTAATTCTAGATAGTAAATGTTTTACAAACTTTCTGTTTTGTTGATGCAATCTAAATTTTTCAACTCCAGCAAAAGTGTATTCAATGGTTTCAGCTTCTCTTTTCAATTCCTCTTTTAAATCTGATAATTCAAGATTCCTTATATTTTTAATGATGTTGAAAAATGTATATTGTATAGATGAAGAACCAAATTTTTTAAAATTGACTGCCCGCCTCACCGTAAAAGTTTCAATAAACCGTGCTACTAATTCTAATTTTTGACTAATAACATCTTTATCGTCCGACGATAAAAGCGGTGCCAACAACATTGCATCTTGAATTGAATTAGCAATTCCCCAATTATTAATGTAATATAGGCTCGGGTATTTTGAATCGTAGTTTGCCATCTTTTCCCAAATAAAATTAAATGATTTAACGGCAAAGTCAAATTCCTGCTTGAAAAATTCATAAAAGTTTTCAGCTTTGGTCAATCCCACTTTTACATCGTGGTTGTCCTTAAACCAATCGTGAAAGCGTGTACCAATTTGCTCATAATCCTCATTTTCTGAATCTGCTTTCCTTGCTCTTACTGAAATTGCAAACTTTGCGCGAAACCAAGCTTTAAAGAAATCTAAATCTGCCGTATCTTCTCTTTCGTGCAAAGTTTTTATATGTTCTTTCCAAAGTTCGTTGATCTCATTTCGTTGTATTCTATTTGAAATTCTTGAAAGTACATATCCCTTTAACATTTCTGTTGAGGTCAAATTCATTCCCCTATCATTCATTGTTTCAAAGATAGTGTAGGCGTTTTCGTCTGAATATGCTGTAATTTTTACCAAAATCACGTTACCTATAAACCAATCGATAAAATAGGGTAATGCACCATTTGTTAATTCTTCTGGAAAGACATCGTGAATATCGTTATAACGGCTAACAATATTTTTTACAGTTTCATCATCCTCATCTTCGCTAAGTTTATATGCACCAATATCATAAAGCCCTTTTAAAACTTCTTGCCGATCTTCATCGGTCATGTTAAACGATTTTTCACCATATTTTTCTGAAAAGACAAGATTAGAAATACTTACTTGGTTATCACTTTCACTTTGCAAGTGGTTTAAATAAATTAAAAATAGTGTGATAGATGTAATACGTTGTTGCCCATCTATAATTGAATTTTTGCCGTCTGCTACACTAAATACAACTGGACCCAAATAATAGCTTTGATAATTTGCCACTTCTGACCGGGCATCGCCTGATTTATAGGACTTAAAAAAAGCAGTGGTAAGATCTTCTACAAGAGCAACCATATGTTTTTCTTGCCAGCGGTATTCCCGTTGAAAATAATCGATAAAGAATTTTTTGTCTTTTAGTAAATCATTGATATTTTCGTCAGAAGCTTCAATTTTGTTTTCTATTTTGCTCATTACTAGTTTAAAAATTTAATTATTTTTTAATTCTTTAAGGGCATTCTAACGATTCTAAGAAATCATCCCAACCTCCTTCATCAATAATGTCATAATATCTCTCCTACCAACAATGGTATTGTACTTATCAACCATATCCTGCATCATTTCAAAATCTTCTTTATGAATGTTTAAAAGTCTTCCATCGGTATCGTGATTGATACCTCCATTATAGTGCATACCTTTTATCTGTACTTTATATTCATTTAAAAATTTGGCATTATAATGGGCAGCTACTTTTAAGAGTTCATCGAAATATTTTTTACGTTCTTTTCTGTTCAAAGTTTCTAAAAATTCATTAATCCCCTCCTCCATATAGCACTCAAAAAGATCTGTAGACCCACGGATTATAGATAATTTGAAAAATGGGTTTTCAGGCATATTCACCAATGCAAGCTCTTTTTTAGCTTTAAAGATAATCTCTAAAAATGCAGCTAAGTAATCTGCCTTTTGTAAAGTATATTCGTGAAGAAACAACATTGCTAAATCTTCGCTAGCTTCTTTATTATCTGTTTTTTCTAAATATTTTTTCAGAAGTTCTTCGAACTTTTTCCTATCACCACAATCTAAACAATTGTAGAATACATCTATATCTTTTTGTTTCATTTTATTTTTTAGTATTACTATTGAGCTTAACCTTATAATTTTCTGGTTGTTTGCAGAAAGGCTCTATGCAACCCTTAAAAATTTTTAATTTGCCCTGATTTTTCTTTTTATTGAATTCGTAAATCCTATATAGCCTGTAATTTTTAGGGTTAATTCTACTGCATTCGAGTTCCGTTCTAGTGATATAAAATGGACTATTAAAGGCTCCTGTGGTAGCCTTTACTTCAATAAAAATAATATTACCATTATCATCAACAGATTGTATATCATAGCCCTTCCCGTCACCTTCAACCACTGATGTATGAATAACTTTTGAGTAAATATCTTTTACTCTTCGCATTTTTAACTTATTAATTTCATTTTTAAGAACATAATCTTCTCCTGCTCTTCCTATAATTCTGTTTTGTACTTGTTTCTTTAAATGATCAACTTTTCCTCCTTTAAAATTAGATTCGGAAACTTCTACAATGAAATCTTGAAATTCAAAAAATTCTTCTTTAAATAAGTGATTTTGTTCTTCTACAACTTCTATCTTCTGTAAATGCTTTACACAAGCATATATAAAATCTTGCACTAATATTGAATAGTTTGGGTCTTGATAACAATCTTCTCCCAATCTATCGTGATGTAGTTTTAACAAAACATCATCATTTACCAAAATTTCTTTTAATTGTAAGCATACATCTTGAAATTTAAGCACATTACTAAAACGCCCAGCAACAACTTTGTAGGGAATATCCATATGAAGTGTAAAGTCTTTAAACATTGTGTACTTATACAAATGATATCTTTCTGGATATCTTAAACTGAGATACACCATAAGTGCACGGTCATCTTGATAAGGGTTACCCTGCTTCACATGCGCTTTAACCAATGCCTTAGTTCCTGTTTTGAATTGGTCAAAACGATATTTAAGATCAAGCTCTTCATTAAACAAAATATCCAATAATGCTTTTGTCCTTCGTGGATCTGCCTTTGCTATTTTATTTATTACTCTCCTTGGATAGTAATTTCCTGAACCTAAAAGATTTTTAGTCAGCCGTAAACTTTCCTTTAGCATTTCTGAGAAATCATTGGCTTCAATATTCCAATTATCTTGAAACTGCTTTATGGCTTTCCACTTGTATAATTCCTCTTCGTTGACTTTATCGAAGTTTTCCTTATAAGATTCCACATAATTCTCTATAATCCAGCGCTTCATTCCCTAGTCCTTTCTAAATTTTCTTTCTTTTTCATCCTGAATACTTTGCATTATAAAAACAAAAGCATCTTGAATCAATTCTTTTGATTTAATTGTTAAACTTTCGTCTACTCGCCACACAACTTGCTTTTCTGGTTTGAAATCAACTGTGTATTTCATTTCTGCTTTTAGTTTAGGTCGATCACTTGGAAAATGAAATGAGCTATGTTGATTTATTGGGGTATAACCGTTCCACATTTTTACAACTAATTCTGAATATCTAACAGTATTTCGAGCATTAATATGAGATTCAAAAGTTACCGTATAACCAAGAGACATCACCAATGAAGAAGTTTCCCTTGGGTTCTTTTCAACTTTGAAATTAAAATCCGTTTTTTCATTGTACTCCTCCGCTTTTTTGGATAATGTAGAAAACAAAAAATCAATCTCTTTTCTTGCCAACATTACACCCTCAACAGAATCAAGGAGGTTATCTAGCTCTCGATTAATACTTTCTTTACTGCTCAATTCATTTGCAACGGCTACTATTGGGTCATAATCAGGATCGTTAAAGTCAGGTCTATCTCCAAGTTCAGGCCTCACTACTTCAGGTTTTTCATAAATTTCCCTGCTTAATGCAAAGGCATCAATTTCAAATTTTAAATCATCCTTCATAGAATGATAAATCTTCGTAGCTAAATAAATAGGTGCACTTGTTTCTTTTGTTCCTTGCCTTAAAATTGGAATGAATTTATTGTTTTTAGCTTGTAAATCGTATAACCCCTGAGAAATTAAAGAGTATTCAAAGCCAGTTCCACCTTGCCTGTTATCAGCTCTCTTTTTATAATCTTCAGTAAGTATGATAATTACTTTATCCGCTTTCTCCAACCCATTTTCCATAAAATGAGTTAACTCCTTTCCAGCCGCTAAATCGTATTGATCAAGAAGAACATTACAGCCCGCTTTTTCCGTTAAATAGTTAGCAAGCTTCAAAACCCAATCTTTGTGTTCTGGACTATCCCAAGAATAGGATATAAAAACAGTTAATCTATCTATCATAACTTTCTATAATTAAAAACGTATTTCACTTTTTTTCTTTATCATTCGTTTTATAGAATCTAACTTAATAACTATCAGACCTATTTATTACTATTTTAAAAGTTGGATTCCAATCTGCTTTCATAGAAGCTACAGCTATTCGATTATCGGTATTCTCATTGAAGTCATCACTTGGCTCCTTATCTACTTCGTAATCTTGAATATCTTCTGATAAAGATATTTCTGAAATCGGCTTAAACTTAGAGTTATAGTTGCTAATTTCTGCTTTTTCATATAATGTAACTTGCGCTTTATCCAACATGCAGCAAACTAAAGTCCTCCAAGGTTCACTATCATTTGGATGAATATCTTCATAAGTCGGGTTTACATATCTTGTTCCTCTTACATTACGTTTTAGACCTAATCTTTCAATAACTTGAACCGAAACTAATGAACAACCTAACTGATCTTCTGTATAAGGTCTACTGCAATGATCGGTTATATTAAAAACATAATCTTTTGACCTTGGTTTTCCGTTATAAAGTAGATAATAGGCTCTGCAACCACTTACTCCTTCTAATAATTTTAATTTATCCCATTGATATGATGGATTAGTAGTACTGTATCCATCTCTTAATGTGTTATATCTGTTATTGCTCTTTAAAATCTTAGCTTGTAATGCAAACCAACGGTATTGATTTTTAGATGTTTCTACAAATACATCTATATCACTACCATATTTATTCTCGTCGTAACCAGGTTTTGCATACACATCAAAATTTCCACTATGGTATTTGCTGAATCGCAAAATATCAACTAGAATATCATAGGTAACTCCTTCCTCTCGTAAATTAACATTTACATCATGAGCTCTAATAATTCTATTCCAAACTTCACTTGCTATTCTTTCGAATAAAATACATCTTCCTGAATTTATTAAGTTTTGTTCTGCTTCTGTCATTTTAACATACCCTAACCTTCCCAGTTACAACCCCATTTATTAAACTACTCTTATACTCTTTTAATTTATCTATTTCCTGCTGTTTTAAGCTAATAGCAGTTTCTATTTTTTGGGAAGCGGTTTCTATTTTGTTTATAATTTCAATTTGTTCATTTTGAGGCGGAACTGTTACCATAAAGTTTTGAACTAATGGCAAACGTAAACTGTCAACAGTTGATTTTGCTTCACCATTTAAAGCCACGCTATGAAAATTACTTCTTAAAAAATAAAATAGTAATTTCCCTTTTATACTTTTGAAATTACTGAACTTATAAACCCTTTGATGAAAATCAAATTTTTCATTTATATAATGAAATACTTTGCCAACACCTGCTCCATCTCCAGCTGTAAGTATTGCTTCTCCATCAAAAGTATAAGTGTTGATTTTTTCAGGAGTTTGTGACCTCACATAAAAAGGATACAGCCCATTTTCAACTTTGTCCTGAGTATTCTTTGATCCGGTGGTAATATCACATAAAAATTTAAACCGCTTCACCTCCCAATGTACAGGAATCTCACCAATCCATTCCACACCAGAATCCTTCAATCTTACATTTGTGTTTAAACCTTGTGTAACTGCTTTGTGAATGAGTATTTGTTTATGTTCTTTAAGCAAGCTTATTTGTTTCTGTTTTATGATAATGGCTTCATCTATTTTGGTGGTTTTATCGTCTAAAAATTGGGCGATGGCAGTTTGCTCTTGGAGGGGTGGGGTGGCAAAAGGAATCATTTTCATTCTGTCTTTCGATAAATCCCATTGACCAATTCTAACTCCATCAGAGGCAGATCCAAAAAAAGAGATATATAAGTTACTTCTTATTGCTAAATGAAAGAAACGTGGATGTATTTCTTTTGTGAATTCAAACGTAAAATATGCTGGACTAACAATTCCTGTTTGGTTAGAAACTCCATATGAGCCTTGCCAAGCCTTCATTTTATTCATCCCAAAATGTCCTTCTTTCAATAATTTATAACCGGATAAATCATCGGGAATGTAATTATGGTTTTCATCTTCATTTTCAATGTCTCTAATTATTACACCTTGTTCTCGAGTAATAGAGAGTAATGTTTCATTTGGGTGATTTTTGGAAGATACCGGATTTAAGATTGAACCTAATCTTTCTAAACTCCAATGCATTGGAATCTCGCCCAACCATTCTACGCCAGAGTCCTTATACTGCCCGTATTGTGCTAGTTTAGCTTCGACTTCTACCATTATGCCAAGTTTAAAATTTCTGAAATTAAACCATCACTTTGTCGTTCCAATTCTAAGATGTCGGCTGCGACTTCCTCTATACTGCGTAGCGGAGTGTGCTTATAAAAATATTTATTAAAGCTAATCTCATACCCAATTTTGGTGACATCAAGATTTATCCAAGCTTCAGGACCATGTGGCTGCACTTCGCGCAAGAAGTACGCATGAATGTTTTTCTTTAACGGTACATTTTCAGTATCACGAAGGTCGCTTTCGGTTTCGTATACTATATACTCATCCTGCTTAGCGGTCGCGTAATAGCCAAAATCGGCCAATTGATCTCTGGTACAACCTAAATGCGCCAATAATTTTGTTAATTTTTCCCCACTAATTTTTTCTTTTTTCTTTATTACCTTTTCGGCTTCCGCATCATACCAACTCACGGCTTGCAACACTGCTTTCTTTTCGCTGGCCGAGGCGTCCAACTTTTCACTCTTAATAATACGGTTCACTTCTTTGGTAAACGCATTAAAATCGGTAAAGACTTCATCGGCAAAATGAGGCTGTAATTTTTTGGCGAGTTCCACCTGCTTTAGGTGTTTTTTCCACGTCGCTTCTTGCGTCAATTTCTTTTTATTGGCAGAAGAGAGATTTAGTTCTTGTTTTTCGCACCAATCCAGGATTTCTTGCTTGTATTCTTTAAGATTGCTATAAATAGCATCCCCATAGGTCTGATAAGCATATTGCATCGGTACTTCCAAATATTTATGGTAGCGCAAGGTTTCGATGCGTTCGGTGGTAAATTGGGCTTTAAGGCGTTGAGGTCGTTCAACGGTTACTTTATAATATCCAAAATCGGAATTGTCAAAGACCTGTGCTGCAAGAGAATTTTCATCTTCACTTTCTTGGGAAGAAAGTTCAGTATAACAGGTAACAATTTCATCTATATGTTCAGGCGCTAATTCACAGTTTTTGTTTCCAAGGTTTTTACGAAGTTTCCTAAATAATTTACCCGCATCAATAAGCTGAACCGTTCCCTTTCGGTGTGCTGGTTTGTTATTGGTCAGTAACCAAATATAAGTCGTGATACCGGTATTATAAAACAGGTTATTGGGTAGTTGAACGATAGCTTCCAACCAATCGTTTTCAATTATATAGCGGCGTATATTGCTTTCGCCACCACCCGCATCTCCAGTAAAAAGGCTGCTACCATTGTGAACCGAAGCAATACGTGAACCAGAGGCACTTTGGGAAAGGGGTTTCATTTTAGAAACCATTTCCATTAAAAACAAAAGTTGACCATCACTAGAACGCGGAACGGCATCTACATCTTCCGATACCCCCCAGTAATTGGATAGTTGTATCTTAAATCGCTCATCTATCACATCTTTACCGTCTTTGATATATTTCTGCTCACTGCTCCATGATTTTCCATAAGGCGGATTAGATAGCATAAAATCGAAACTTTTGCCAGCAAATTCATCGGTAGATAGTGTGGAACCCACGCGGATATTGGCAGGGTCGTTCCCTTTAATCATCATGTCAGACTTACAGATCGCGTAAGTTTCATCATTAATTTCCTTGCCAAATAAATACACATCGCCCAGGGCGCGTATGCTCCCTTCCTCATCTTTAATAAAATTCTGGCTTTCCGTTAGCATTCCGCCACTACCACAGGCCGGGTCATAAATGGTCATAACTGGAGGTAGGTTGTCTTTTATAGGGTCGAAAATGATGTGTGTCATTAAATCAATAACTTCACGGGGGGTAAAGTGCTCACCAGCTTCTTCATTGTTTTCTTCGTTGAATTTCCGGATAAGCTCTTCAAAAACATATCCCATTCCCAAATTTGACAGGGCCGGAAGTTTTCTACCCTCTGGATCTTCCTTTTCAAAAGGAGTAAGGTTGATGTAAGGCGAAGTAAATTTTTCCAAAACGTCTAAAAGCACATCTTTGTTCGCCATGTGCGCCACTTGGGACCGTAATTTGAACTTCTGAATAATCTCCTTGACATTAGGGCTAAAACCGTTTAGGTAATCTTCAAAATTGGCCTGTAATAACTGTGCGCTATTGGTTGCTGTGTCTTTTAATTGCTGAAGTGTCCATTTACTAGTATTATAAAACACATAACCCGAGGCATCCGTTAAGCCTTTCGCGTCCAATTCGGTGAAGTTCAGCTCATCTTTTTGAAAGATCACTTCTTCCAGCACTGCTTCTTTGGTGGGTTCGAGAAGTGCATCCAATCGGCGCAAAACAATCATCGGTAAAATGACATCCCGGTATTTTCCACGAACATATACATCGCGAAGGCAATCGTCTGCAATAGACCAAATAAAAGAAACTAGTTTGTTGTGGGAGGTTTTGTTCATGTACTGGGGGTTAGTTGATGCTCAAATATAAATGAAACATTCAATTTTCTAAATAAGTATAATCACTTAGTTTTTTTAATAAATGTTTTTAAATTTATCTATTGACAACAAATTAAGTGTGAAAACTTATTTTAGGGAATTATAAAGGTACAGTTATTGCATCGAAAGAAATTTTATGGTCTAATAAAATAATGCAACCGAAGGAGCGAATAGAATTTTATAAAAAGGTTTTCGAATTAGATCTTAGTTAAAATATCTTGTACGAGAATATAAAATAATATTTCTCAAACTAAAAACTCATTTTAAATCTATCAATTATTGTAAGCTTGACCATTGGATGGAACTACGAAATGCGGCTTAATGCTACTGATCTCAATTAATTTGCAGAGCTGCTCCACACAAACCGCCGACACAGTGTTATTGGTTCGCTGAAATAGCTGGAAAACTAACAACCTGTTTCGATTAAGGACCTTATAACTACTTCCATTGGGTCACTAAGGATTCCGCCAGCGGCGGAATATCTCGACTTGATTATTTTTAGTTCTGAATAAGTGCCTTTCCTACCATTCATTTAAAATTACCCAAGCTCAGGTATTTCTTTCAATTAAACATTATGTAAATTATTCCCTCTAAAACAACCATTTTGAAACCTCTTCAAATTTTAATCCTTACTGTATTTTTTTTCTCTATTAATATTTTAATAGGGCAAGAGACAGAAATAGATAAATTGATTAGTTCTAAAAAATATAGTGCTGCAGAAAAAATTGCTTTAGATGACTTAATAAAAGATAAAGATTCGAGCGTATATTTTAGTAGAATGGCGAGCCTTCATTTAAAACAAGACCATCTCGATTTAGCCATTAGTCATATTAAGTTTGTTGATTCTACTAGTTTAAAATCCAAAGACTTAGCCGTTTATTACGAAACTCTTGCCGACATATTTTGGTATATTGATTTGGTGGACGCCTCGGATAAATATTTTAAACAAGCGCAAAAAGAATATTATAAAATCAGTGATAGCATAAAAGCCAATTTGATGAATCTTGAATTACACAGTGTCAACCGATCAATTCAGAGACAAAAAAACTATGATGATTCTTATTTATTTAAATTCTATGACAACGCTAAAAGAAAAAACGATACCAATAGTTTGTTTAGAGCACATATTCGTATGTCCCTCTTTTATCATACAAATACAGACTCTAGTTTATATCATTTGAACAAAGCAATGAAGCTTGCTACGATTATGAGAGACTCGATCAAAATAAGCAACACCCACAACTCTTACGCATTTCGGCTAAGATTTCAACATAGCTATAAAGATTCTGTTGATTATCATCACGATAAATCGATAGAAATAGCTCTAAAAATTAAAAACTATTCTCGTTTGCAAAGATATTTATTTCAAAAAGCAATAACGGAGGGTTACAGAGGAAAATATTCCGAAGCTATTCGTTTACTTAAATTATCAGATACTATTTCGTTAAGACAAAATAGGATTGACGCCAAGCAGGCATTATATCGTACTTTATCAATTAATTACAAAAGAATAAATAATCGCGATAGTGCCTATTATTATCTCCAAGAATCTTTGAAATATAAGGATAGTTTGAGATTTGAAACATATAATCCCGATAGAGCACAACTAATACAAAAGGAATTAAATCGGGAAAATGATCTTCGTAAGCTATATGAAGAAGAAAAGAAAAGAATTATCACAATTATAGGTATTACGTTGTTAGTAATTGGACTTATAATAGTCTTCACCTACTTTAAGTTGAAGCATAAAAGAGCATTAGCTGAAAAAGAAAGAGAAATTCTTCTCACGAATGAAAAATTATCTAGCATAGATGCTGTACTTCTTGGTCAAAAAAATGAAAGAAATAGAATAGCAAATGAGTTGCATGACAGCCTGGGTAGTTTATTGGCAACTATAAAATTGTATGTTCAAAACCTGAAAATATCAAATGAGCGAGCAAATAAGCAACAAAATGAGATAATTCTAAAAACAGAAGTTTTATTAGATGAGGCATACGATAAAATACGTACCGTGGCACATAAAAATAGCAAGGGTCAGTTACTAAGAGATGGTTTATTGCCTGCTATGAAAAATTTTGCCTCTAAGATATCAGAAACCAAACGTATTTTGATAGAAATTTTTGAAGATGGCTTTTCAAAACGATTATCGAATGATTATGAATTGGTTATCTTTAGAATATATCAAGAGCTTTTAACTAATATAATTAAGCATGCCTCTGCATCAAAGGCAATTGTTCATATCAATCAGGATAAAACCCATATTACTTTGATGATTGAAGATGACGGAAAAGGGTTTAATTATGAAGGACTCAGCTTAGTGAAAGGGATGGGATTAAAATCTATAAAAAATAGGGTCGAAAAATATCAAGGTGAAATGACAATAGATAGTCATAAAAACTTCGGAACAACCATAATCGTGAAATTACCAAATCAATGATTCGTATTGCCATTGCTGAAGATCATAACTGTTTAATCGAAGGACTAACGCTTTTCCTTGAATACGAAGATGATATATCTATTATCGGTACGGCAAATAATGGTAGAGAATTGTTAGACATCATAGAAAAGAACATGGTAGATATTGTAATAACCGATATCCGAATGCCGATTTTAGATGGAATCGCTCTTACAAAAACAATAAAAATTCATTTTCCGAAAGTAAAAATAATAGCTTTTACAATGTTTGACGATGAAAAAGCGATGAGGAAAATGAAGGAAGCTGGCTGTGACGGCTATATTCTAAAAAATTCCAGTTTTAAAAAATTATTAAAGGCTATTAAAAAAGTTTATAAAGGAGAAAGCGATTTTAATTTGGAACAGTTAGATAAAAATACTCCAAAAAATATGTCGGTATTAACGGATCGACAGGCACAAATCCTTGAATTAATAGTACAAGGTAAAAACAATTTAGAAATTGCTGAAGAACTATTCATTCAAAGAGTAACTGTTGAAACCCATAGAAAAAATATGATCCTTAAATTGGGATTACAAGGTCAGGGAGAGCTCTTACGATACGGATTACAAAGAAGGTACAAATTCTAAATATTTCTGCTCGATAGTATAAAATACCCATGCTTGGGTATTTTTTTATGTCTATTTGTTATAGATATTTATCAAATAAGATATTGACAATCAATATTCTAGTAAATATGAGCCCTTATCTTAAAGTAAATAGCTATCAGGAGAAATGGAATATAACAAAATCAAGAGGGGTAATTGATATGCAGACCTAGGATGGTATTCTTATCCAACGAAAGAACTTTTAGGAGACAATCCATTTCCCTTCTAACCGATCTAAATTTTGCTGATAAAATCCAATATGATCCAGAGAGCACGCAACTTATAACCACTAAAAATTTTAAATGATGAAAAATACTATCTTTAAACTATTCTTTCTTTTTGCACTCTACACAACTGTCGTTGGTTATTCACAACAACCAGGAACCTTTAACACCACGTATGGCAATAGTGGAGTAAGTTCAAGACCTATTCGCTTTTCTAACTTTGTTACAGAAAGTGCATCGTTACAAAACTCTAAGTTGCTTATTAGTGGTCGATTAGCCAACGAAAATCAGCAAAATATCTTACTTCGAATAAATGAGGGCGGAGCTATAGATAGAAATTTTGGTGATAATGGTGTAATATATTCACCATTTTCAACAGCTTTCGGAGAATCACACATTGCAATGTTTGAAAATGGTGATTTTTATTGGACTCTAAATGACAATTTCACTCCTTCAATTTTTAAATATTCTAACAACGGGGTGTTGAACCAGACATTTGGCAATACTGGCGAGGTAAAACTAGATTTTTTAAATGGAAATTTTAGATTTTACACTGCACCAGTAATTGATCCAGTTAATGGAGAAATTGAAATACCTGTTTCTTCAGAAATTACGAATACCAATTCAGATTATTCATTTATTTTAAAATTGGAAGGTACGGGTAGCATAGATATGGGATATGGAAATAACGGATATTCTCAAAATTTTCCTGGATCTATTATGACTATGGATAGAAATCCTTTTACTAATAGCTTTTTTGAAGATATTTTTGGTGGTGCAAAAGGTGATTTAAACCTAGGGATAAGAGGAAATAGTAGTCTTAATTTCGAGGGATACTCTCAATATGTTGAGGACTCGGGAGCATTTATAGATAATAGTAGCAATTCGATATCAGCTAGCAGTATAGTCGGGCGTTTCTACGAAAGGCAATTTCCCCAATTGGTAACTAATTTAGTTTTTTTTGATGGCAGCAATTTGTTCTACTTAGTACATCCAAATAGTCCCCCAACTCTAAATTTTCAACAAACTTATCTTCTAGCAGAATCTGGAAAACCTGGTTTCAAAATTGTAAATGACGAGGAATTTATACTTTATGGTTCAAGTTTCGGAAGTGACTTTCTCGTAAGTAAAGTAGGTGGCGGAGCCAATAACCTCGATCCAACATTTGGTGACAACGGGAGTACACTTGTAGATATTTCGGCAGAAGATAATCTTGATGATTTTATGATTGACTTGTTTGAGAAACCTAATAGCAAATTATTAGGTGTAGGACATAGTCTCATTGATAATTTGGTGAACAGTCAACCTAATAATACATTATCAATGCTGCAATTAGAAGACGATGGGGACTTAGATGCATCTTTTGGTAATAATGGGATTATACTTTTTGATAATTCATTTATTACTAATAATGGTCAAATAATAAACACACCAATTAGTAACAATCCTTCCATAAATTACAAGCCTTGGGTTGGAGTAATAACAGAACCTTATACTGGTAGAAAATATGTTGAAATAATAAATCCTTTATTTAATCATCCTAATGATATTAGTTTAGGCGAAGTACCAACGTATTACACGGACCTGACTTTAAATGATGTTGATAAATATATAGACAATACAGTTACAGATTTAAGTAGGGATGAAATAGTATTAGGTGTAGGCAAAGTAAATAATGGAACTGATAATAATTTTTCTATAGTGCGATTTAAAGAAACCTCGGCTGGTTTCCAAAATAATTTTTTTGGGAGCCCTGCAGCAGATGTTTTGCAGACAGATATAAATAATGGGAGTGACGATGAAGCTAGTTCTTTCATCATTCAAAATGATAATGGAACTCAAAAAATTTTAGTAGTAGGTCAATCAGATGGTAATCTTGCAATGGCAAGATATTTTGCCGATGGTAATGACGCAGGATTATTAGATCCAAGTTTTGGTAACGGAGGTATTATTAGAAATCAATTAGTATCAAACTTCATCCCAGAGAAATCTGTTTTGAGCCAGGACAATACTTTCTTCGTAGGCGGAGAAGAAATCGAAGGGGCTATCCACAGGTATATATTAAAAAAATATAATGAAGATGGTAGTTTGGATAATTCATTTTCTGCATTTGATGAAATAGAAAATGCGGGTGAAAATGTCGTGTCAAATTTTATTGAAACCTCAAACAATAATTTGATCACAATTGGAAGAAGTTTCGTTGATGGTGAATATGAACTTAAAATACGTAAATACGATAGCAGTGGAAAACCTATTTCTGATTTTGGTGACAATTCATATGTTACACTCAATACAAGCGACCAAATTTCGGCGATAACAGATATAGTGGAATTATCAAATGGTGGAATTGCTGTAGTTGGTCATATCGAAGACAGTTTACTAGTAATGGTAATTAACAAAAATACCGGAGCATTCGACCAAGAATTTGCGAACGATGGAATTTTGTCAGGAAATTTTGATTTCGATTCGATAAAATTGTCTTCTGTTACTCAGGAAGACCCCAACAATATACTAATATCTGGGGTGAGTGTTGAAAATGGTATTAGTCAGGTATACAATGCAAAAGTCTATATTTCAGAAGTATTAGACGTAGATGATTTTATTTTAGAAGAAAAAATTATTGTTTATCCAAACCCAGTAAACGAAATATTAAATGTCAAATACCCGAAAAATTTAAACATAAAAGATTTATCTATAAATGATCAATTGGGACGAGAGCTTATATATAAAGATTCGAGTTTTGAAAAAATAGATATTTCAAAATTAACAACTGGCACTTACTTTCTTAAAATAAGGACTAATCAAAAATCTATTGCCAAAAAATTAATTATTCGGTAGTAAATATTTAAAAATCTCAACCTCTTTTGAGATTGGGATTTTATTTCTATTTGTAATCGTTCACTTTGATATTTCGAAAGGCTCAGTTCTATGTTTTGTTGGGTCATTTATACTGAGTTAAATTTATTGGACTTTTACTTATATGCATGTTTCGCACTACAAGCACATTAAAGGAATTATTGTTGTTGGATTAAAAAAAGGGATGCGGTAAAGATATTTATATAGTTGAGTATTCCCAATTTGAGACAATTAAAAAATACTATAAAATCTCTAAAACTGTAAATTTTATTCAAATTTATACAATTATCCATATCAATTTTATTTAAGTAACTTTGAGACATAACATTGATTATCAGATATTGATGTCTTGAATTATTTTTTGGATAATTTTGATTAAGTTAAGTAAACAACTCAATATGCTATTTAAGAAATCCGTTAAAATCCCCTCCATTAGGTATTGCTATTGATTATTGATTCTATTAAATTGATATATTAAAACCTTATTTATGAAAAATCGAACAGTTATTTTTGGATTATCTTTCTTAATACCGTTTCTATTGAGTTCACAAACACTTTACTTTGATGAGGAAGGTGTAAGGCTTTCTGTTGAAATTACAGATTCTGGTGAACGCGTAAGTTGTGAAAATGATTGGGACAGGAATTATACAGATAGGCCAATTCACGTATGGAAAATTACTTTGCGTTTTCGAAATGGTAGTGACAAAAAGTTGAAGCCTAAATTAGCCGGTGTCGCATCTATAAACGTTATACCCTCTGACGGTAAGGTTCTCGATTACTGCGGTTATGATAGGTTAAATCATTTTGGAATAGAAAACAAGGGTCAACAGTTATTTCTTTATACAATATTCTATCCTGAACAGCCAAATATTGACGCTGGACAAACTGTTAGTAGTTCAGCATATTTATACCTACTGCAAGGGGCTAAACCAATTCTTGAATCGTGGAACTTTCTTGGTTATGATTTCTTAGATGGTAGTCCAAGTCCAAAAGGCAAAGCTATCGAAATTTCAGAACAAGCACGGAAAATTATGTTTGAATCCATTGATAATGACTCTAAACAAGAAGATATAATAACAGATGACAACAACTATTCGATACCTATGGAAGAAAGAAAGAATAGTACTTCAATCTCAAAAACAATTATTGGAGAATGGATAAAAGTTGATGGTTGTACAAATGGTTCTTCAATTACTCAAAAATTTAATGAGGATGGCACTGGTACAGTCATTGTACCTGACTGCAATAAGGTTTGCCCACCATATCATTACAGGTATGAATTTAAATGGTCTACAAGTGGTTCAAAATTAACAGTCGATTATCAGTCTGTCGCAAAATATTGTGATAAAAAAGCACCTGTACCACCCACAGATATCATGGATTATGAAGTTTCTGGGAATACTTTGCGCATAGTTCAAGATAGGTATTATAGAAGTGGCACTACATCTGGTCAATCAAATTCTTCTACAAATGCAACTACAAATGCAAAAACTGACCTTGCCAAAAAAATAGCAGACGAATATAATCTTGAACCCGAACATTCAGAATTACTACAAATTATAGCCTCGTCAAATTCAAATGATGAGATCAAGGCCAAACTCAAAAAAAAGAATCAAGAATTGTATACAGAATGGACTATGCAAGCCATCAATAAACTTTTGGGCAGTGGTAATGGCGAGTTTCCCATTTCAATAAACGAAATCACAAACTTATCAAGTGAAAATTTAGTTGGTCCATTACAAGATTTTGAAAGAAACCAAAATATAAAAAATTTATCAAACGTCTTAAATGAAGATACTGAATTGGCAGCAGGTATTTTGGGAACAACGAATGCTATTGCAGGGACCCTCGAAACTGGAAGAAAAAATAAAGAAGCAAATGAGATTAATAATCTTTTGAATTTTTTGAAACCTCGGGATATACTGACCAAAAACAATGGAAAAGCATCAAAAGACATTATCATCAACGCAAACTTTAACGATGCAAAGTGGATTATACCTGAGAATAAACTTATTACAACAGAATTTCTAAGCGATGATGAGGTTGAAATTGTATTTAAAGAAAATACTCGAATCAAAGAGTTAAGAGAGTCTGATTTTCCTTTCTTAGAATTTAACGATCCCAAATTTTCATTACTTAACGATTTCACAATCGAGTTTGAAATGGGCTATTATACCAATGAAATGAAAGAGGCGAAGTATGGGGGTTCAGTTCCAATAGGGTTATTTGTAGGGGAACATACTAAATTCTCGCTAGGTTTATTTGCTTCTAATGTTTCTTATTCTTTTACACCAATTGTAAATAACTTGTGTCGTGATTTATTTTATTATAATCGAGATATGGATTTGTTAGCAAATTTGCTTGATAATCGTTTAATATTAACATCCAAAAAAGCTTTAGACCTTATAAGTATAAATAATTACCCCTATACCAATAAAAAGTATTGGAAAGCTCATTCTGATTCTAGTAAACCATTATGGAGATTTGCAAAAAAAATAAGAAAGCAAAAAAATAACTCGTATGATGAAATTCTTTATATAAAATTTATAATTATAAAAAAGGGCGAATTAATTTATATTAAACGCGTTTTAAATTTCCTTGAAGAAACGCACATATCATACTCACCAGAAATACCTTTTCAATATGCAAGTAGCCACAAAATTTATTTCGGCGTATCAGCATTCAACAAAATAAATTTTACGGGAAGGGCAAAAGAAGGATATAAGTACAGAATAAGAAATTTTAGAATCACCCAATAAATTGCAAACAACAATGATTAAAACCAATCTTTAATATATATTAATGTAGATAATTTTGAATAAACATAATCAAGCTTGTACCTAATTTGTACCTACTACCCCGTAAACCCCCATTAATACTAATATATTATTTTCTGTATCGGAAAGTAATACTAAAAGACTTTAGTGACACAATTACTAGCATTAAAATTCTGTTAATCCCATCATACAGTACTAAAATTTTGTAATTTAGCATCAATGAAAGAGTTTTTCCATAAAATCTTATCCATTTCGATGGCTTTTGTAGTGCTATTCTCTACGATGTCATTTACTGTGGACATGCACTATTGTGGAGATACCTTGGTAGATTTCAGTTTAATTTCTGAAGCAAAGAGTTGCGGGATGGATTCCGATAGCTATCGGAAGCAACAACCAGTTAAAAGTTGTGAGAGCTCAACAATGTCATCAAAATCTTGTTGTACTGACCAACAAATTGTAAAGGCAGGCAAAGACGACCTTAAAATATCTTTTGACACTCTTTCATTCGAGCAGCAAACGTTCATCGCTGCTTTTACGTACTCTTATATAAATCTATTTGAAGGAACGGAATCTGAAGAACTTCCTTTTGTAGATTACCCACCCCCGTTTATTAAACGGGATGTGCAAGTTATGCACCAGACTTTCTTAATTTGATATATTAGATTTTTAGAATGAAGCCCAACAACTATGTTGTCGTGGGCTATTCCGATAGTTATCGGAACGTGTTTGCCTTTTTCTGCAACACGCAACTCCAAATATCTAATAATCAAATGCTATGCTGAATAAGAGTATTAAATTTCTCATAGAAAACAAACTTGTTGCCGTGCTAATGCTCGCCCTATTTGTGGGTTGGGGCGTGGTCAACGCACCCTTTAATTGGGAAACTGGCTTTCTACCTACAGACCCAGTTGCCGTTGATGCCATACCTGATATTGGTGAGAACCAACAAATTGTTTTCACCAAGTGGCAAGGTCGCTCGCCACAGGATATTGAAGACCAAATTACATATCCGCTTACCACTTCACTTCTGGGTATACCAGGTGTGAAAACCATCCGTAGTTCGTCTATGTTTGGGTTTTCGAGCATCTACATCATTTTTGAAGAAGACATTGAGTTCTACTGGTCGCGCAGTCGCATTCTTGAAAAACTGAACTCACTTCCTGCAAATCTTTTGCCCGATGGTGTCAATCCATCACTTGGACCAGATGCCACAGGTCTCGGACAGATTTTTTGGTACACATTGGAAGGTCGTGACAAAGAAGGCAATGTAACCGGCGGTTGGGATTTACAGGAATTGCGTAGCATACAGGATTACTATGTAAAATACGGTTTATCATCTGCAAGCGGTGTTTCTGAAGTGGCTTCCATAGGTGGCTATGTTCAGGAATATCAAGTGGATATCGACCCAGAAAAAATGCGCCAATATAATGTGAGTATGGGCGATGTGGTCAAAGCCGTAAAGCAAAGCAATCAAGATATAGGCGCACAAACGCTCGAAATCAATCAAGCTGAATATCTTGTGCGCGGATTAGGTTACGTAAAGTCTATCGCAGACATTGAAAGTGCAGTTGTAGATTCTGAAAATTTCACTTCCATCCGCATCAAAGATGTGGCGAACGTTCATTTAGGGCCAGCGACAAGACGTGGTATTCTCGATAAGGAAGGTGCCGAAGTCGTAGGTGGCGTCGTAGTCGCCCGATATGGTGCAAATCCGTTGGAAGTTATTAATAATGTCAAGGCTCAAATCGCCGAAATTAGCTCTGGACTTCCTACAAAAACCTTGGCAGATGGTCGCACTTCACAAGTAACCATTGTTCCATTTTACGACCGTACAGAACTTATAGAAGAAACGCTGGACACGCTCAACGAAGCACTCACGCTGGAAATTCTCATAACCATTCTTGTCATTATCATTATGGTGTTCAACCTGCGTGCATCTATCCTAATTTCAGGATTATTGCCCGTAGCCGTTTTGATGGTTTTTATCACGATGAAGCTCTTTAATGTAGATGCAAACATCGTCGCACTTTCAGGTATCGCCATTGCCATCGGTACAATGGTGGACGTGGGCGTGATACTTGCCGAAAATATGATTCGGCATTTGGAAGATGAAAAGTTACGCCTTAATGAAAACGGTAAGGAATACAGCACAAACGAAATTATCTACAACGCAACTGCCGAAGTTTCTGGTGCTATCCTAACCGCAGTTTTAACAACAATAATCAGTTTCCTGCCCGTATTTACGATGATTGGTGCCGAAGGAAAACTGTTCCGCCCGCTTGCCTTTACCAAAACAATGGCACTCACAGCATCGCTCATCATTGCGCTGTTTATTATTCCACCCATCGCGGCATTCCTTTTCCGCAAGACGAGTGTACGAGAACGCACCCAATATGCCATCAATGGCGTACTTGTTTTATTGGGGATTCTCGCCATCGTTTACGGCTATTGGTTAGGACTAATTCTTATCGCTTTCGCCATAACTTCATTTTTAAAGATGCGTGGTACGCTTTCGCGAAAGCGTAAAAACCTAATCGACATTATCATTTCATCAGTTGCCATCGTCTTCTTGCTCGCTACGTATTGGCGACCGTTAGGCTTTGACCGAAGCATTGTGATGAACCTGATATTTGTTTCTATTATCTGTTTTGGACTGCTCGGTGTATTCTCGATTTTTAGGATATACTATGACCGTATTTTGAAATGGGCACTTCAAAACCGATATCTATTCTTAATAGTTCCGGCTACGGTGCTCACGCTCGGTATTCTCATAATGCGAAATACGGGCAAAGAGTTTATGCCAGCGCTTAATGAAGGCTCGTTCCTGCTGATGCCTACATCCTTGCCACACGCAGGTGTTGAAGAAAACAAGCGTGTACTACAACAGCTCGATATGGCGGTGGCAAGCATCCCTGAAATCGAAACTGTAGTAGGAAAAGCGGGAAGAACCGAAAGCGCACTCGACCCAGCACCGCTCTCGATGTATGAGAATGTCATTCAGTATAAATCTGAATATATGCGAAATAGCTCTGGCAAGCGACAACGCTATAAGGTTAATGACGATGGATTGTTTGTGTTGAAAAATGGCAAACTTTTTCACAATATGAATGTAGATGTCAGTTCGAGCGCAGTCGAGAACTATGTACGTGAGGGTCGCATTTCGACTGCGCTCAATGTGACAAATGAAGATTTGATTGAAGATGAAAATGGTGAATACTACAGAAACTGGCGACCCGAAATTGAAAGTCCAGATGATATTTGGAACGAGATTGTACGAGTGACCA
>CENR01003420.1_pt1 | contig 29247 bp, 44 predicted proteins | sample 530181 | NCBI WGS metagenome assembly CENR01 (sample SAMEA2619677, study PRJEB7988) | marine metagenome | biome: marine biome (ENVO:00000447); feature: surface water layer (ENVO:00002042); material: "saline water (ENVO:00002010), including plankton (ENVO:xxxxxxxx)" | depth 5 m | reverse complement strand
CAATATGATTTATGACAAAGTTTTAGGTAAGGAGAAAAAATGAGTTTAGAAATCAAAAAAAGAATTAAAACTATTATTAAAGAAGTTGATACAAGAAACTATGATGAATCTATCAGAGAGGATAAATGGCAAGAATATTGGGAAGGACACCCATTAGTTTCTGAAATGTTTGAATTGGTTGATTCTTTAATGACTGAAGAAGAACAAGAATCTTTTTCTAACTATTGCTTAAAAGCAACAGATAAAGAAATGATTGATTACATTCAAAAGAATCTATTGAAGGAGAAAAAATGACTTTAGAATTTACCAAAAAAGAATTAGCGATTATCCAAGAACTTATAGACCTACATGATATGTATTACTGTAAGGAACTGTCTAACAACCCACCAAAAAATCCGATACTTGAAATTATCAATGACAATCCTGAATGTTTTAATGGTCAAAATGTGACACATAAAGACTTCAATAATTTAGTTGATAAGTTAGCCAAGTATCACAACAGAGGGGGAGTTGAATGAAATATTTTAAAGATAGAGAGTTCACACTTTTTAATTATATGTGTGACATTCTTAATGACTTTTATAGAAAAAATGAATTAGAGCATTGTTGTGCTTTAGAAAGCATGATTGGTGGAAACTACAAAACCCAAGAGCAAAAAGAATGGCTTGAAAGATTTAATCGAGTTTGGGAAAAAGTAGAACAAAGAGAAATTAGTAAGGGAAAAAAATGAAAATAAAAAAGTTTATTCGTGAAGTGAAATCTTTTTTGTTTAGGAGAAAGATGGAACTGAAGTATAAGAAACCATACAAGGAAATCTTGTGTGTGGAAATAAGAGATGAAGATTGGGACGAGTTTAACAATCTTATTAACTGAGGAAACATTATGGGAAAAACATTTAATGTGCCTTACTTTAACTTCTTAGAACGCAAGGACTTTGACGATAAGGTTAAGGCTTTCGAGAAAGCTTTTGAACAGGGTTTTGAAACTGAGCAAGAGTTGAATAGTATTTACCAAAAAGAGCATAAAGATCTTTTGGGTTATGAAGGTGGCGATTGTGATGTCACATATCTTTTGGCAGACCTAGATTTGTCACCCTTTGATTATGGGGTTTAACTATCCAGGATAGTGAGGAGAATTATGTCAGTTGAAGATAAAAAGTTATTGAGAAAACTTTTAAAAGAAAACGAAATTCTAAATCAAAAGCTCGCAGATTATGAGAATAACTCTGAGAGAAAAGATTTGAGAAAATACGCACTTACTGTGGAACATACAGGCATTTGGTTTTCTACCTATGTTGTGCAAGCTGAAACAGAAGAACAGGCTCGCAGTTTAGTAGATGAATACAAAGGCACTCGTGTAAATAGTTATGCGTTCTTACCTCAAAGCAACAAAGTGCATTTAGCAGAAATTATTAAATTTAGCCCAACGGATTACATAACATAGGAGATTAATAATGCCTAAGATAATTACTAAAAAATTTACAATTTATGATCTCGAAGATTTAAAAAGTGATGATGAATTGTGCGACAAGATATATCAAAAATTCTGGTTAGATAATCCAGATAATATTAATGGTTGGGTAGATGATAATTTAGATAGTTTTGAAAAGTTTGCTGACACTTTACATATGGGTTTTGACTGTTCACTATCTAATGGAGAGTGTCCCGAAAGAAGTTGTTATGTAAAACTAACACCAGATTATTCTTTAGTTAACAAAGACTATAAAGAACTGTTAAAAGATTATAAAGGTAATGGTTATTATTTATGTTTTGACTTAAAAATATTTACCTTAAATCTATTAGATAAAAATGAATATCAGGTTTTATACGAAAAATCTATAGATGGTTTTGTTGAGAAAATTCAAAACAAAATGTTCAAATTATGGTTTAAAGATAATGAATACTATTACTCTAAAGAATCGTTTTTAGATTATGTAGACGCAAACAATTACAAGTTTGATGAAGATGGTAATTTTATAAAAAACATTTAACCTATAAACTTATTGGATAAAACAAATACTCATGAGTAAGTTTGAAATTAAAATAAAACAAACTTTCGTTGCGAATTTTTGTGTGGACGCAGATGGTGATGAACAAGCTATCAGGTCTGCGTCTAGATTGTTAAATAAAAATATAAGAGAGGGCAACATCTGTGCTATGGCTTGTGATGAGCATGAGGAAGTCTTGTCCTGTCAAGAAATAAAAAAGGGAGAGAGAGATGAAAATAACCCAAAAAAATAAAGACAAATTATTAGAGTGGGGAATTGTCTTAATGCTGTTAGTAGCCTTAATACTTTATAAGTATTTTACTTGGGGTTGTCTTTTTGTTTGTGGAGATTGGTATGATGAATAAGGCAATTAGATTTGGGCATACAGAAGATTATAGTTTTGATCCAAACCAAACAATACTAAGAAATTTTAGCTATTGGTTATGGGCAGTTAATACTGAACGCAGTTATAATGGCGAGGAAAAATTATCTAAAAGAAACGCCTGGCTATGTTTCAAAGAACAGTATAGTGAAAAAATTCAAAGTAGATAAATACATTCCTATGCCTAGATTTTATTCTCCATTCGTGCAGACTTTATACAATCTAGGTGTAGGTGAAAGTATAGGTGACTTGTCTAAGAAACAAGCTTACAAATACAGACAACATTTTTACAGGTCTGAGTTCAAGCCTAAAAAATTTAGAATGAGAAGGGACGCAAATTCTAGATACAGGATATGGCGAATAGAATAAAGTCATGTTAGTATCTCGGAATGAGTTTCGAGAGAGGTATCAAAGAAGTTCAAGAAATTGTTGATAAACTAGAGGGCAACGAGATAGACCTAGAAGAATCAATGAACTTGTTTGAGAAAGCTCAAAAAATTATAAAGTATTGCAACAAACAACTTAAGAACGCAGAAGATCGCATTAAAGAAATAACTGAAACCAAATAACTAATCCTTCTCCTCTTTCAACTTAGCTTCGATAGTCAGTTGATTATCCGACATCAGTTCGTTGAGTCGCAGTTCCAACTGTTCTCTCGACATACTATCTATCTTATGTATTTTATATTCTTTCTTATCCACCATAAGTCCTGCAAGTTTCGCCCTAGCAACTTCTGCAGCAACAGCAGGGCCATAAGACCCATCATCCATAGCTCTATCTCTAATCTCTGATAGCTTGGTCGCAATTTTTTCAAAAGTTATTTCATTCTTCTTTCTTTGAATAGCTTTCAGATCTCTAATCTTTGCTCTGATATGTTCAAACTCTGGGTCTTTCATCATGCGTGTAGCTGCAACTCCAGGATTAGAATAACCTGCTAAGTTCGCACATTGAGTTTGGTTGTAGTCATGATAGACCATCAGGTCAACAAACTTCTCTTGCTTTTTTGTCAATTCCTTTTTTTTCATTTTTACTTTTCTACTTTACTCTACCTTTTTCATCTATGCGTGAGCAATGGAAGGTGGGTTTATTACCCACTTCCTTCCCCCTCTTTAGAGGGTTGCACAACTGCACAACTGCACATACCTCTAAACATAAGGCTTTCAAGCCACGCTGTGCGTATGTGCAGGCATGTGCAATTGCACAACCGCACATACTAAGAAATCCCATAAGAATGGGGCTTTCAGCTAACGCTGTGCAATTTACATTTTTCCCATTGCACAACCACTTTAGCCCCACATTCTCCTCTCTACGAGACCCCATAGCACTCTCAAAACTAAACGCCAATTGCCTATTTTTTAACCAACCAAGCAGTGAGGCCACACGCAAATTTAAGTAAATTGGGTGTAAGCTATCTGCGCATGACCTCTTTAATTTATTAATACTTTCTTTCTTCTTTTTACTACCAAAGATCTTGTCCCAATTATCTTTGAAAGTTTGTTCTTTAATCTGTCTCGGTCTTCTTTTACTACCTTTACTCATTGTCATCCTCAACAATTTTTATAACATCAGTAGTATCATCTAAGAAAGGCTCACAACTCTCTGAGCAGCCACTAGATATGTGTAGGTGGTGTAAGTCTATAAACTTTTCAAAACCCTCACTAACCATATCTCTTATATCTTGCACTGATCTATAACCTCTGAAAAACCTCATGTCTTTGTTTAATGCTTTAGCTACTGCGCCTGCCCTGCCATATTGTTTTTCCATACGTTCAGGAAACTCAAAAGCCTTTGGGTTTTCTACCATAACTGTCATAAGTTTTTTATATGATTTCTTCCAACACCAAACACAATTACCGAAATGTTCTGGGATTTCTAAATCAAACTCTTGATCTTCCCACCAACTTAAAACATCTTCTTTGTCTATACCCCAATCTATAAGTGGGTATATTAAATGTTCATGCTCTGCATTCTTTGACTGTCTGCTCGCTTCATCTGCTCTTATGCCTAGAGCGTGATAGTAGTCTTTGTTTTTTAGACCTAGCACATTTCTTATGTAATTCCTGATTGGATATTCTTTTAGCTCTCTACTGCAAGACGGGGCTTTTGCCCAAGGAATACCATATTTAGCTATGTAATCTTCAAAAGGTTTGCCCTCTCTTGATGCTGTTTTGTAATCTACAATCTTTGCTTTTGTTCCCATGCCCTTTTCAGGATGCACCTCCGCCTCTATCCAGGCAGTATTAAAATTAAAGTGTTCATCACACTTATTAATAAACTCCAAAGTTTTTTCATGTTCTTGTCCTGTGTTAGCAAAGATGACAAACATATCTTTCCACAAATGTTTTTCTTGCAACAGTCTATGAGTTAGATAGCCCGAAGTCCTGCCTCCGCTAAAATTAACTATCAGCACTTTGTCCTTATCTGGCTCTACTGTTCTAGGCATTTCGATACCAAAGTCTATACTTATTTGTTTCATACCTCGTTGCCCCACACGTCCCAACCTTCTGTTTCTTCTCTAGCAAACAATTCTATTCTAGGACCATGGCTCATTTCTTTGATCTTTGTTCTTGCTAGGCTAGGTTTTTGCGAGTGTCTAGTCGTTGGCCCAAACAAGACACTACTAACATTTCTTTTGATAGGTTTAAGATTGCCCTTAACACCGAACAAACAAAGTTCATGTTGCCCTCTAAAATAATAACCAATGCCAAATCTTTCTTTAGTCCACACAAAATTAGTCACATATCTAAAACCCCACTCCTCCATGACCTCTAGTCCATCTTTTAAAAAGTTATTAGTCACCCAGAGAAACAACCAACAATCATCATCAGCTATGTCTTTTACAGGCAAAGCTTTGATGTCTTTAGTTTTCATAAGTGGGTAGTGTCTGTCTGCACCACGTTTTATTTTCCCTCCGCCTTGCTCTCTCCAGGGTGGGTCTGCATATATTGTTTTATATTTTTTGTTAGGGAAAGCAATCATCTACCTTGTCCTTTGTATTTTTTATAACTGCGTCTCATGTTTTTGTTCATGGTTGAAGTCCCAAGATTACCTCTGCCTTGTGAAGTCTTCTTACCCCTGACACCACATACAGGCACATGAGCATTGCTCAAACCAAACTTAGTTTTTTTAGGCATTATGTTATCTCCCTATTTACACTCTCATAAATCCAATCAGGAATATGTATCAGTTTTGTTTTTGCACCTGTCGCCAAATACATATCTATAGCATTCTCAAACATGTTTCTATATTGCTCTCTCTTTATCCAACACTCATCTACTTTAGATCTAATTTTACAATCTTCTCGCCAAGACTTGTCAAGGTCAATCTCTTTGTAAAGTATCATTTGATTTCACCTAATATGTGTTTAATAACCTCAACTGTCCAACCATTGCCAAGCATCTTGTATCTTTGAGTATTGCTAACACCATCTGTATAGTTGTCTGGCACAGTCTGTAATCTTTCACATTCAAGAGGTGTTAGTTTTCTCCAGGTTAACTCTTCATCAACTACCACACTATCCTTGCCAACTGTCGTGATGGCATTTGATTTATCATCCTTGCGTAGTTCTAGCATTTGTTTAGTTTTATTAGCAACTGAGCTACCATCACGATCCATGCGCTTACCATCTTTATCGTAAGCTCTACCACGAAAAGCACCACCTGTTACTACCTTCGGCTCTCTGTTACCACCACCCATAGTATTTAATGTCGGAGATTTACCTTCTGGGCTATAAACTCTTTTTAAAATATCGTGACCACTTATGTCGGCAGCTATGCCAACTTGTTTTGGTTTGGTTTCAACCAAAGCATTACCCACGCCAGCAGTACCACCCGATTGTGAGGATAGAGTAGAAGATTTACCATCTTGTGAGTATATTCTATTACCTTGTCCACCATCTTTAATACTACCAACTTGTTTTGGTTTGGTTTCTTTAAAATAATTATATGGCACTCCTTTGTGCCAGTTTTCTGTTATGGTAAAAGACTTTTTCTTATCTGCTGTTTGCTCGTATCTATCTGCTCTTCTTGCTCCTGCTTGTTGCCATTTATCATTGCCTCTTTCCATATATTCTATTGATTTCTTACCATGATAAAATTCGTTGTCCACATCATTTTCTAATATATCTCTTAGTACAATACCTCTCTCTTCTGGTTGTTTTATATTTGGAATATTTGTCCAATAAAACCTCTGCCTCGATTGGGCGGAAAGAAGAGAAGAATTTATCAAAATAGGTTGTATGCCAAAAGTAATCTCTGGATAACACTCTGATACTTGCTGTGAAATAATATCTACAAACTCTTTCTTCATTCTGACATTCTCTAATAAAAAATACTTAGGCTTGATTGCTTTGAGCATGCGAATAAACTCAAAAAACAATGCAGACCTTGGGTCATCAAATGCTAATTGTTTGCCTGCAAAACTAAAACCTTGACACGGACTACCACCCATAATTAAATCTACGTCTGCGAAATCTTTAGGATCTAGTTTTGTAATGTCACCAACTTGTATTGTTTCGGGAAAATTTTTTTGTGTTATCTCGATAGCATACTTATCTATTTCACTTGCATAGTAAGTGTCAACCTCTATACCTAATTGATCTAGGGCTATCTGCCCACAACTCATACCATCAAATAAACTTAATACCTTAATCGCCATTCCTTTGTTTAAACCATAATCTTGTAGCATATCTTCTTATTATAGCAATGATAGTTATGACTATCGTTTGCACTACTGTTATAACAAAAGCGTCTGTAGTAAAAAGTAAACAGATACTTAGAGTTATGTAAACCATAGGAAAGTTTATTGCTAGTCCCAACATTGTGTCTGTTACAGATTCCTTAAAAGCTTTTTTGTCTATCTTCATTTATCTTCCCAAGGTCTTTTGGCCTTATTCTCTGCCAAGAAATACCATGTGTTCTTGCCTGGCTGTTGGTAAACTTTTACAACATGCCCTAAATATTTTGTGACATAACTTACTGCATATCTACCTGCTCTCTCACCACTAGCTTGATCTGCTTCTTTCAATGCCTGTCTTGCTAATATCTCTAAGTCTTGTCTTGTGTAGAACTTATGTTTGTCCATAGCCTTTGCTACCACCTTTGCTATAGCTACTTCGTCTGGACCTTCTTTTGGTTGCACCATCTTGAAACAACCTTCTTGGTAATCAAAGTATGCGTTATGTTGTTCTGGCTCTTTGGCATTTCGAGCTTCATAAAATAATGTAATGTTTGGTTTTGTGCCTAAAAGTTTTATACCAGAGTCCATCCAACCTGCGAAGGCAGAGCCACCTCTTGCAGACATAAAAGTTAAGTCGTCTGCTCTTTCTTTCCCAGTGTGGTGTGCAATGATACAAGCAACTTTGAACATTTCTATAAGTTTATCAACACGAGATAACATCTCATGTACTTCTTGGTTTGAGTTTTCTTCCCCACTAAAAAAATTAATTATTGGGTCAATCATAAGCAAGTCTGGTTTGTGATAATCAATACTCTGTGCTATGTCATCCATGTCTGCATCTCTCATGATATTTTTTCTCAGTCTGCCTGATGCTATTAAGTTTGATTTACCAAGTTGTAAAAGTTCTTCATCGTGTTCAAAAGGTTGGTAATACATATCTACTCTGTTCTTTAGAAACTCATGTATGATTTCTGCTTGTAGCCACATCACTTTCAAGGGACGAGAAAACTGTTTGCCCATAAACTCTGTACCTGTTGTGGCAGCGGCAGCGAAAGCCCCAAGCCAATGTGACTTTCCTATTTTAGGTTTACCAACCAACAACACCCTAGACTCCTGGAAGATGAAACAATCACCCCAATACTGTTCTATTCTACCTGCGTCCATACCTTCCCAAAAATCATTGTTGAAAGGTTTTAAGCCTAGTGGGTCTTTTTGTGTTTCTGTTTTCTTTTGTTGATCAATGGGGTCTTCTTGATCCATTATTTCTTTTAGTTCGTCTGCTAGTTTTATCTGCCACTCACTTGTTTTCCATTTGTGTATACCTGCATCAAGGTCATCTGGGTTTCTTCGCAAGTGTCCTGAACAGATACTGTTTACTGTTTGCATAACTTCTTCTAGTTGCATAGGTGGTTTGTTTGTTTGATTCCAGTCCAAAGCTTTTATAATTACTTCACGCAAACCCCAACCCTCTCTTATCCATTTGCCAACTAATCTAGCCAAGGTATCGTTCCTCTGTCCCTCGCCAACTCCGTCAGTTGTTAGTATCGTTGAGTTCTCTTTTGATACCTTGCCCTTGTTGTTGTAGTCGTAAATACTATTTATATCTTGCATGGAAAGTTTAGGTAAATCGCTGAAAGAACTTATCTCTTCATCTAGTTCAAGCTCATAATCATTAGATGGTTGCATCATGACATAGCCACCCTGTCCCCTTACATCTAGTCTACCTGTTGTGTTCTTTATAATATGATCTGATATAGAGTAGAAATAGTGATACCCACCTCTAGGTGTCTTTTGTTTCATGGGTGTTTTTGTTATGCCAGACTCCTCTACGAACATACAAGCGTCATAAGTATCAGCGTCCAAGACTACAAAGTTTATACCTGTGATGGCAGCCCAATTACAGTTAGGGAACTTTTGATACCAATTAGTTATGTCTGATTTGTTTGGTTTTCTTTTTATATATTCAGACCACTTTACTCTTGGGGTCTTAGCCCATTTACGAGCCAAGCCAAAATCATCTTCAAAGGGGTGTTTCTTACGAAAGTACTCTGGAATGGGGTCTCTGGTAGACCCACAAGGGATTAAATGACATCCATCAGCCCAATATTTTTTTATTAAATCTTTAGGCTTGTCGTCTTCTTTATAGCTCATCACTCACTGCGACAGGATCTTTTTGTAAATTTACTGGACCATAAATATCTTCCCAATCTAAAGCACGTCCTGTCATGCTAATGAGTTTTTTTGCTTGTTTAACTGAAGGTTGTCTTGCACCATATCGCCAAGAAATAATAGTATTTTTTGACACGTTCATTTTATCGGCTAACTCCTGCTCTCCCACTTTTTGAATATATTCTTTAAGTTTCATAGTTTTCTATATTAAATGTTTTTTACATTAAGTAAATAAATTGTTGACAAAAAGTTATTTTTATTTTTATAATTTAATAGTGGTTGAGGTAAGGCTAGTAATATTGCTGTTATCCAACACTCTTGACAAAGTGTTTTTTGTTCTACCAGTTTAAAAAGCCAGGGTGTCAAGAGACAGCCCAACACTTTATTATTTGAAAGCGATAAAGAGTTGCATGTTTAAGTTGTTTTCTTTATTCCAACTTAAACCCTCCTTGAAGGTTGGACATGTCTTACCACCACATTTTGGAGATTATTATGGAAGATATAAAATTATCTAATAAAAATTTTATCGACCTGCTGAAGATGAAAAAGAAAAATTTATCTAAGCAAGCCGAACTACGAAAAGAGAGTGAGGCTCTCGATAGAGAACTCGCTACTCGTCAAGAAGTTTTAAGAACTATCGGTGACTTGAATGAGTCAGGTGGATCTAAAAGAGTTAAGCTCGATGGCCTAATACCTTTAGACTTGAGAGTTCAGTATCGTGTTACTAGGTCTTGGGATCAAGAGCATATAAATAAAATCAAATCAGATGTGCCAGAGGACTTGTTTCCATTTAGAACAGAATATGTTGAGGACACAAAGAAGATTGCCTCTTTGATAGATAACAACCCAGACATTTATAATAAGGTGCAAGAGGGTTTGCAAACCAGAATAAATGAAAGACCTTACATATCTTTTGTAGAGCCAACTAAACAGAAATGATTAAATCAAAAACAAAACTATCTGATAGCATTGGCTACAGATTTCCGTATGAACACCTAGAATTTGCAGACAAGTTAGTAGACGAGTCTGCTGTTACTAATAAATATGGTGTAACTTTTAAGATGACAAGATCTGATGCCATTAGAACTATAATGGAAAAGGGTATTGAAAAAATCAAAGAGGAGAAATTAATATGAGTCTACTACAAAGCGTTCAATCAGGACTAAAAGTCCCTGCACTGAAAATAAATGTTTCAGGAACTGACGGCATAGGTAAAACTACCTTTGCATCTAAAGCACCAAAACCAATCTTTATTAAGACAGAGGACGGCACTAAGTTTTTAGATGTTGATTCTTTTCCTTTGTGCAAGTCTTACGATGAAATAGTAAAGCAAGTACAAAGCCTTTATGAAGATGAACATGAATACAAAACTTTAGTGTTCGATACAACTGATTGGGCAGAGAAACTTATACATGAAAAAGTTTGTCAAAACCATTCAGTAAAATCTATCGAAGCCATAGGTTTTGGCAAGGGGTTTGTTGAGGCAGCCGAATTGTTTCACAAACTACTACGTTTATTTGATGCTCTACAAGATAAAAAGAAGATGCACATAGTCCTTTTATCTCATGTAGCAATAAGAACATTCAACGACCCAGAGCGTGAGCCTTATGATCGTTGGGAAATGAACACCCACAAAAAAGTTTCGGCTTTGATTCGTGAGTGGGTTGACTTTAACTTGTTTGCAAACTACGAGGTATCAACTCGTACAAGTGGACAAGGGTTTAAAGAAACAACTCGTGCTGTGTCTTATGGCAAGCGTAAGTTGTTTCATAAATTTACGGCAGCATTTGATGCAAAATCTAGAGTGGATTTAGGCGCTATGCCTATAGACCTAGATTGGTCTGCGTTTCTTGCAGCATTTAAACAATCTTTAAAAAAGATTAAGGAAGGATAAATATTATGAGCCAAGATTTTAACTTGGATTTGACTAATGTCGAAGATGATGATTCTCCTATTGGTGCTATGCCAGCAGGTGAATATGAGTTGCAGGGTAGCACCTGGCAACACACGCAGAGTAAAGCCAGTGGCAATCGAATGATTAAAGTAGAGTTCGATGTCGTTGGACCTAATTTTTCAGGACGAAAAATCTGGGAGCATTTTATGCTCGAAGGTAATGGTCTAAATATTTCTACACAAAAGCTTAGACAGTGGAGAAGGTCTATGGGACTAGATCCAAATGTTAATGCTTTTGGTATGGAAGAATTAGAATCCATGATGAATGTTTCATTCTTAGCGAAAGTTAAAGTGGAGCCTGGTACTGAGAAGGATGATGGAACTAAATACGAAGACTCAAACAGGATAGCGTCATATATCCCTAGTGAGACAAAGGTTGCTAGTAAGAAGCCAGCAAAGACAGAGAAAAAATCAGATAACTCTGAAAGTGCTGATGATGACGATTTTGATTGGGACGAGTAATAACTCGGAGTTAAGTATTCCAGGTAGTTTCTTAGTGCTGCCTTAGTTTTAGTGTGTACTCCGAGAAGGCTTTAAAAAGATGCCTTATTTTTCAACACACTAAAACACACTAAGACTTGGAGAAAATATGTTTAAAGATGATTTAGAAATTGATTTAAAAAATACGTTAGTGTCTGTGACAGATCTTATAATAGAGCTTGAAAAGACATATCCTATAATGCCATCTAATCTTGAAGAAAGGGTGGATAATACTAAAAACTTAATATTAAATGTAAACTATGACTATGAAACTAAAAAAGTCCAAAGGTTCTTATCTAAAATCACTGGACGCTACATGCGTAGACAGAGTAACTGAAGACCTACAAAAATGTTTAGACGAATGGGTTGCTGATGGCCAAGATGTTGAGTCTTCGATCATAGCCTTGATGAGCTTTGCATTAGATATAGGATTTCATTACTCTGAAAACCCAACCCAAGTGGTACACGCTGTTAGTGCCTTGATTACAGAGAAAATGGAAAATGAAAACCTAGATGTAAATGACATGTTGAACAACTTTTATGCCGATGGCTATATAAAAGAAAATACAATTCATTGAAACTAAGATACTACCAAAGACAAGCAGTAGACTCCTTGCACAAATGGTTTGATACCAAAGAGCCAGGAGACAATGCTTTGATATGTTTGCCAACAGCAGCTGGTAAAACAATTATATTTTGTAACTTCATTATGGAAGTATTGCAAAAAAATCCTCAAGCTAGATTCTTGGTTATGGCACATAGAAAAGAATTAGTAGCTCAAGCAGAACAAAAACTTAAATCAGTATGGCCCAAAGCTCCTGTTGGAGTCTTGGCTGCTGGTATGAAAAGATTTGATACCGACTCACAAATACTGATAGCAAGTAGAGACACTTTAGCATCGCCTAAAAGATTAGAGGCAGTTGGTTCATTTGACTATATGATTATTGATGAAGCCCACAACATACCCCCTCAAGGTTTTACCAGATACAAAAAAATAATAAGCGCCTTGTCCCATCTTAAACCTATGCGTGTCATGGGTTGTACTGCTACCCCCTACAGAATGGGACAAGGACTTATTTATGGTGGTAGAAAAGATCATTTTTTCAAAGGTCTTGCTTATTCTGTTTCTATACCAGAACTAATTAACAAAGGCTTTCTATCTAGGCTGTCTGCTTTTGCAGTAAAAGAAGATGCAATTATAGATGCCAGTCAAGTAAAGCTTAAATTTAAGAATGGTGACTTCAGAGAAAAAGAATTAGAAAAAGTAGCCATGATTGATGAAACTATTACTGAAATAATTTCAGATTGGCTTGAGTCAGCATATACCAAGGGCAGAACTGCTACAGTATTCTTTTGTGTTTCAGTGCTACACGCTTTGAAAATGACATCTTTTCTACAGGCTCAAGGCATAGCTGCTGCATGTGTCACAGGAGAAACACCAAAAGCACAACGTGAACAAATACTGCAAGACTTTGAAGATGGCAAGATCCATGCCTTGTGCAATGTCGGAGTTTTAACAGAGGGTTGGGATGCTCCAAGAACAGATTGTATTGCACTGCTTAGACCAACAGAAAGTCCAGGATTGTATGTGCAAATGTGTGGTAGAGGTATGCGTATACACCCAAGCAAAGAAAACTGTTTGTTACTAGACTATGGTGAGAATGTTGCCCGTCATGGATGTTTAGATGAGGTCAAGCCAGAACAAAGCTCATCTCGTTACAGACCCAAGATATGTGCAACTTGTAATGCTGTTAACAGTCCTAGTGCCACTAGATGTTCTGAGTGTAATTCAAAATTTGTTATTGCAAAAACAAAAACATTAGTAACCATTAAAGAAAGAAAGGCAGCTAAGAGAACAAAAGCTCAAAAACAAGCTGTGCTTTCAGACGAGAAAGCAAAATCAAAACCAAGAGTAAAAGGAGTTTCTGATATATTTGCTGTAACTAAAAAGTCTAAAAGTGGCAATGAGTATTGTTGTGTAATATTTACCTTAAAAGATGAGTTCTTTGCCAAGAAGATGGCTCTTATGTTTGGACATCCTAACGCTCACAACATGGCAGTAAATCGTTGGCGTAAGATTGCTCCAGAGTGGACAGCCCCTAAACAACCTTGGATGGCAACAGAACTTATAAATAATGGTGCATTTGATACAATACAAGAGGTAGTCTTGAGAACAGAGGGCAGTTATGAGAACATTATCGGTATTAGAAACAAAGAGAATAAACTTATAAAGCTATGAGCATTAACAAAGCCTTTGATGATCTAGAAGAAAAAGAAAAGTTTACGCCAAGACATTACTTAGGAGTCAGTCAAATAGGTTCTGAGAATGACAGAATGCTTTGGTTTATCTTCAGATGGTCCATGCCTATAGATATAGAGCCTAGAGTTTCTAGATTGTTAGACCTTGGTAATTTATTAGAAGATCATTTAGTAGAAAAAATGCGCAAGATTAAAGGCGCAAAAATATATGATAAGACTAAAGATGGCAAACAGTTTGGAGCTAAAGCTTTTGGTGGCCATGTTAGTGGACATATAGATGGCTTGGCTAAAAATATACCAGGCTTAAATCCTGACGAAACTTATTTACTAGAATTTAAAACTGCTAATGACAGAAGATTTAGTGAATTAAAAAAACTAGGTAGTTATTGTGACTGGTCTCAAGAATATAAAGCACAAGTCCATGTTTATATGGGCATGTTTAAATTAAAGAGATGTATAAGTATTGTTTATAATAAAAATAACTCTGACTTATATACCGAGATTATTGATTTTGACGAAGAGCTTTACGATTTATATTTAGAAAAAGCTAAAAGAATAGTAGAGTCACAAGAACCACCAGAAAATAGAATACCAGAAACTGATTATCGTATTAGGTCTTTTATGTCCAAAGAACAACAAGACATATATCTGGGCAAAAAACTTCCTACTAACATTAACTGTCGCAACTGTAGATTTGCACAACCAAAAACAGATGGCGAGGATCCAACTTGGTTCTGTAATAGCCACAAACGTAATTTAACTGTAGAAAGACAACTAAAAGCATGCCCTAGACATAACTTCGTCCCAGAATTGATTTCTGCTCGTTGCATAAATAAAACTGATAGTAGTGTGGAATATAAGCACGAAGATATAACTATCATTAATAGTTCAGAGAAAATTAGTGGGAAAACACCTAATAATTATTCGAGCAAAGAATTAATACATATAGTTAACAATAATTATCCAAGGTCTGTTATTGATAATCTTAATGAAATGAAAACAGGTTCTATGAAAAACTTTGGGCCAATAACTTTACAAAGCATTTCTAATATCGAAGAAGAAGATAAATATAAAGATGTGCCTTTTTAGTTAGAAATACCTAGTAGTTTTCTAAGTTCTAAATCTCTTAAAACACCACCTTGAGTTTGACTAGGTTGTTGTGATACGTCTTGAGGTTGAATAAAGTTAACAGGATCTAAAGCTCCTACTAATGATTCTTGAGACATTTGTTGTCTTGCTACCTCTAGCGCCTCAACAGGAACAGGTTGCCTGGCTTTTTGATAATTAGAGTAAAGTGCTTGAGATATTAAACCTTTATTTAAGTCCATAGGTTTAAATAAGTTTTTCATAACTAAATCTCTGTTAGCTACTTTTGAATTTTTTAACTCAGTATTTATTTGGTTGTAATCTAAACCAAGTGAATAAGCATCTTCTATGGCTGTATATAAATCTCTTAGTCCATTATATCTGTCTTGATTTGCATTTATGTAAGCCCTTAAAAATTCATCTGCTGATCTTTCATCTGCTGACCGCAAAACTCTATTAAATTGATTTGATGAATCTCTTATAATGTCATTGGTTTGAAAGCCTTTGTACCTTAAAGATTTTTCTATTTGTGGTTTTATAACTTTTAATCCACTAAATGCTTGAACTAATGTTTCTGCTGGGTCAATTTTTCTGCCTTGTCTATTAATTAATTTATCATCACCCTTTCCATCTGTCCCGCCAAAAATACTGCTAGTTGCTGTAACAATATCCTTTGGATCAAATCTAATACCTAGTGGTAATCCAGAGCCAGGGTCTACTGAGATGTTATATGGAGCAACAGATGGTGCTATTTCATCAATTATATGAACAAGCCCTTTTACAACTTTCTCTCCACTATTATCACTGTTTGTCCATATTCTTCTTCCAGTGTCTGTTTCTCCGTTATAGGCTTGTAGTATGGAGTTTATGCCTAAAGATGGTTCATAAAATGGAGAAAATAATTCTTGAAAAGCTGAGAAAGTAGCTCTAGTAGTTACATCCATTAAAGACGCCTCATTTCTATTGCCTTTTTCTATTTCCATCATCAAGGCTCTAACTGGCCTTTGCAAATAGTCGTATGGGTTTGTGTAACTAAAGTTATAAAAACCAGTTGGGTTGCCATTTTCGTCTGAACCAACAGGTATTAGTGTAGAAGCTTTATCCCAAGGAGCAGCAAAAGATCTTTTATAGGCGTCTACTTTTTCTTGATCTACTCCAGTTAACGCATTTGCTGTATTGGTTATGGCTACAGGTAAACCTGTTGTTACAGTAAAAGCACCAGCTATTCTTCTAGAACCAATTTTAGCTAACTCAGCGTTACCACTAGCCATTTCTTTACTAGCTCTAGCTAAAGTATTAAAAGTATTTCTTATTATCTCTGATGGGAATGCTATAAAGTTACCAAGCAAAGGAAAATATTTCATAGCTTTAACTGCATCTGGAACACGAGAGTATGTTGGCACTGTGTTCAAAGCTATTTCTGCTGCCTCTGCTTTTAAAAATTTATCTAAATTATCTCCTGTTAAATCTCCCACTCTAATAACAGGACCCTTGTCTGTTTGTCTTACTAAATCTTTTAGGTCAACACTAGCTCTAGCTGAACCTACAGGGATGACATCATCTGCACCAGACTTTTCTATGGCTCTTGCTAACTTAGCTTGTTCAGCATTCCAGTTGTAGTAACGAGCAGTATCATCAGACATGGTATAAGCTTTTTCAAAAGTCTCTATCCCTGTTAATTTTTTACCTTTTTTAGCAAATTCGCTTTGAGTTATTTTTTGTATGAAAGGCGAGTCTTCTTCAGCATATCTGGTTAAAGCTTTTATTTCATCCAAAGTTGCGCCACCTCTTTGTATTATGCCGTAGTCTTTACCCTCTTTTATTATTTCTTTTTTCAAAGCTCTAGAACCTGGATCTCTTAGACCAGCAAAGATAGTTTTTACTGAGTCAACAAATCTACCACTTGGCCCTAAGTTTCCATTCATTAGAGAAAAGAATGGTATAGAGGTAAAGTTTCTTATTTGTGTTGTTGGAGATAAAACAGTTTTACCATACTGAGTTCCAGCTTTTAAGGCTAATAGACCTTTATAACTTTGACTTACTAAAGCTGGGGCATTAGCTAAGAAATCTGTTGTTGCTCCCATGATAGAGTTGTGAAATGTTTCTGTTGCATATAAGCCTTTCAAAGCACCAGCGTCTTCATTAAATCTAACGTAAGTGAGTCCATCCTCTGGGTTAACAAATGTCTTTTGTAATTGATCTGGCGGTACTCCTAAATCCTTTGAAAAATCTTTTAAAAATTTTTGATTACCATAAACTGCTGCATTTTCATCTAACATTCTAATATCATCAAACATTTTTGACTTAGCCACCAAAGAGCCTAACTTAGACATAGTTATTTGTGATGCTAATGCTGTATTTCTAAGAGCTTGTTTCCAATCTTTTGCGCCATATCCTGTTATTTCACCTAAAGCTTTTCTAACTTCTGGAAACTCATTTAGTTTTCTACCTTTTAAAGAACCAAACTTTAATCCTTCTAGCAACATTTCAGGAGTTTCAAAACTATACATATCTTTATTTTTTGCTCCAGGACCAGACAAAAAGTTTTCAAAAGTCATTTCAGCTTCTGTTTTAGAAACGCCCATTTTTGACTGTATTTCTCTAACTGCACTTTCTCTTTGCTCTTTGCTAACAGAAAAATTAGCTGAATCCACATAAGCTTTATAGGACCTAGCGCCATATACACCTTGGTTGGATTCAATAGCAGATCTAACCTCATCTGGAATAAACAGTTTGGTTAAATTATCATCACCTTGTTTAGCTGATAAGTTTAGTATTTCTCCTTCTAAAAGATTTGCTGAACCTCTAGCGTCTTCTAATAATTTAGATATGGCAACGTCTTCACTCATTCCTAAAGCTTTGTAATCTATTTTGTTACCAGTCCCTTCAAAACTTTTTATATTTTTTAAAGCGTTTTGTTGTAGCTCATTAGCTGCATCTGCTAGTTCTTTACCAGCTAAACTTGGGTTTGTAAAACCTAATTTGCTTTGAGGGGCAATAAAGTCTTGGATATTTTGTGCGAGAACTTCAGCGTCTGTTTGATTTAGTTTGTTCCCCTTGACGCTTAAATTTATTGTATTTTGTACTTGATTAAAAACAGTCTCAACATTTTCTTTAATAGATCCAAGTTGAGCAGTTTTGCCTGCTGATAATTGAGCCACTAATTCGTTTGGATTTCTACCTGTGAATGTAAAGTTTTTTCTAAGACTATCGCCAAAAGCTTTATTAGCTAATGATCCAAGACCACCAGCCGTTTTGCTTGCAATATTAACTACAGGTACAGCTAAAGGCGCAACAGCATCTGATAAAACACCTGCACTTTTACCAACAAAACCTAAAGCTGCGGGTGCAGTTAACATAATACCAGCAGTCTCGCTAACAACTCCTAATCTTTCTAGTAGTCTAGCACTAGCTTTTTCTGAACCATCAAGTCTTTCTAGTCTTTGTTCATCAGACTCACTATCAAATATAACATCACCTATAGTTGTTACATCATCTGTAGCAACTGCTCCGTCAACTAAACTAGCGCCTAATATTTGTTTTGCTTTACTGGCTTTAGATAGTAAGCCAACTGTGGATAATCCTGGAACACCAAACTGAGTTATGAATTGTGCTGTTTTACCAGCACTACCTGTGACTTCGGGTTTATAGCTTTCAAAATACTCATTAACATCATCTGTAATATTGGTGTCAAAAAATAAATCTATACCTGTTGTTCCAAGCTCAGTTAAACCTTGAGGGATAGAAACAAGACCTGCACCTATACCTCTACCTAGATCACCAAGAAAAGAATATTCTTGCGATCCTCTTGCTAATGCTTCTTTTGCTTCTTGTCTTGCTTCTGGGGTGTCTTCTTCAAGAAATACCCTTGAGCCATCTTCTAAAATTACAGCAGGCATTACTAATCATCCTTCTTTTTTACACTATATATAGGTTGTCCTTTATCGTCTAATCTTGTTAATTCTGCTAGAAGCGCTGCATCTCCCTCAGTTTGCTGAAGTATAGCTAACTTATACAACAAAGTAGGGTCTTGTTTTTCATTAGCTAAAATATCAAATTTACCAGGGTCTCCAGTTATTGTTCCAAGTCGGTTTTTAATAAAAATTGCAAATTGTGGATTATTTGCTAATTCAAAAGCAGCTGTTGATCCTGCTTTTGAACCCCCCAAAGATTTAGAAAATTGTGCTAAATCTGGATTAGCTTGCAAGAACTGTAATGTTTTTATTTCTGCTGGCGTACCTTTTCTTTGCCTGTCCTCTTCCCCTAACATGCCTTCAACAAAAGCAACTGGTGCGCTGATTGGAACTATGCCTGCTTGTGGTTTCATCATGTTCATAAATCCTGCTAACTGCGCACGAGCAAAGTCTGGATTTTCTGATAATAATTTTTGATAACGCTGAAAAGCATTAAGTTGAGGTTGTGTTACTTCTGGTGCTGGTGTTGGCGCTGGTGTTGGTGTTGGATCATCATCATCGTCTTTATCTTCATCATCACCAGATAGTAAATTTGATATTGCTAAACCAGCAGGCACTCCTATTCCTAATGCTCCAAGAAGACCAGCCGTCATTGGATTAGCTGAAATTCTTGGCCCTACAAATCTACCAACATTAGAGCCAACATTTCTAGCTGCTCCAGCAGTGCCAGAAACAACATTCTCTAAACCTCTTTCAACAGGTCCTTTTAGTTCTTCCTGACGTTTTAATCTTTCTGCTTCTAGCGCTCTTCTACGTCTTAGTTTAGCAGCCTCTAAAACTGTCTTACCTTGTGGGCTGTCAATCTTAAGAGATTTTCCGTCTTGAGTAATTACTCTATTTCCAACCACTTTAACATCAAGATCTTCAAATTCATCTGTGCTTTTTGTTTTGGGTTTATCAGTTTTAGGTTTTGCATCATCTGCTTTTTTCTTAAAAAAACCTTTAACTTTATTTATAGCACCTTTAACAACACCTTTAATGCTAGAACCAATGGAAAATTTAGCTATACCACCTTCTGCCATATCTGTTGGCATCATTAAATCTGTTAGACTTGCATCAGAAGGTATATCTTTTAACATGTCTTTTTCTATTATTTGTTCTGCCTCTGCTCTTGCTAAAGGTCTTTCATCTGGTGGTATTTCCATAAAAATTTCTTGAACTTCTGGGTCTAGAAGTATGTCAGCAGTAAGAGCCGTTCCTAATAATTTTAATTGATTATCAACTCCACCTTGTATGATGTTTTCTGGAAGACTTCTCATGTAATTAGTTGTCATGTTAGATGACACGGCTGGATTTAAAACATTTTTACCAACCTTGTACCCACCCCTAGCAGCCATAATTCCTCTATTAGCTGCCGCACCAAGTGGACCTGCGAAATAAAGTGGTGCAAGTGCCATACTCAAAGGATCACTAGGGTCAACAAAAAAATCTGTTACATCCCTTAAATTAAATTGATTTGGATCTTTTTCTAAATTAAAAAAATCTGCTATGCCATTCATTATGCGTAAGATCCTCCCATGCCTGATGGTTGTGGTCCACCTACAACATTAGTGCCTACAGGAGGTGTCTGTCCTCCAGATTGTTGGTTTCCAAATAAACCGCCTAGAAAGTTACCAATACCAGTTCCTATTTGTGGGAATAATGTGTTAAGCCCACCCAAAGTACCTATGCCTTGAGCAATTCCACTAGGTTGTTGAAAAGCCTCTCTTTGATAACCAGTTGCTTGAGTACCGCCACCAAATTGTCCAAATGGCATGCCTGTTAATAACTGTTGTCCTCTCATTAGTCTTTGGAATGGCATATCAGCCATTCTTTGAGCTGCGCCAAACTGTCTAGTTAATGCTGCTTGTTGAGTTGCTTGTCCTTGACCGCCAAGTTGGTTCATTAAATTAATTTGGTTGGTTAATTGATTTTGACCTTGTTGTCCTAGACCAGCAAATCCAGTTCCTATTTGTCCAAACTGACCGCCTAGCCCTGCGGCAGTTTGACCCAATCCTGCTATCTGTTGACCAATACCTGCTTGTTGAGCGCCTATACCAGATTGTAAAGAAGCTAATCCTTGTTGCGCTCTTCTAGCATTTTCAAAAGCGCTCATAGCTTGTCTTTGAGCATCAGCAAATCCAGAACTTCTTAAAGCTCCTATTCTTTCTGTTGCCCCTCTAGCAGCCTGTCTAGCTAATTCTTCTTGTCCTAACCTTGCCCTAGAACCACCGAAAGCACCACGAGATATAGCCCTGTCACTTGCACCAATACTGGATTTTGACAAGCCTTCACTAACATCTTGTAAGGTTTGTTGAACTACATCTTCTTCAAAAGGATTAAAGAATGCTCTAGAACTTTGTGGATCAAAAAGCCCTAAAGAACCAAGTCCACTCATTTCTGCTCTAGATAAAGTGCCTAACCCTCTGCCCATAGCCCTACCAGCAAATGGTAAAGCTTGTAAAGCTGTATCTGTTATAGCTTCTCTTTTGCCAAAAAGTCTTTCTGCCTCGCCTAAATATGGTCTAAATCCACCTAAACCTTGAGTTAAGGCTCTAGATTGTAGTTGTAAAGGTGTTAGTCCAGCAGTTTGTTCTATTGGAACATCTAATCTTTGACCTATCATACCAGGTGACTCGCCAGGCACACCAAAGTATGAAGCTAATATTCTTCTACTGTAATCCTCTATATATGGAGATATTTGTTGAAAACTTGTTTGTGGTAAAGTCAATACTTGAGCAGGTGGTCCTAATTTGGTATTGCTTTGTAAGAAATCAAATATACTCATTAAATCATACTCCCCAAACCTTCACTCATTTTTTGTTGATCATACAATTGTTTTGCACCCATCATTCTTTGTTCATACATGTCGTTTGGGTCTGCTCCCATCATTAACCCTATACCTCTAACTGCTGCTGCATTGGTTACAAATTCTCCGTCAGATAACATCGCTGGTATCTCGTCTCCTTTTTCGCCACCTGGACCAGTTATTAATTTATCTCTTTCTGGGAACTTGCTAACATCAACACCTTGTTCGCCTGTGCCATCAGCAGCGTAAAGTTGTCCAGGTATTCTTCTTGCTTGAATATCAAATAAAGCTTCTTGTGGTGGTGCTACTAAAGGACTAAAAGGTACACCTCTAGATTGAGCATATAGTTTTTCTACTTCGCTTGGGTAATACATATAAGCTGGTGGGTTAGCCATTTGAGGGTCTATGTTAATAGACTGTCCAGGAGTTGTAGCACCATACATAGAGAAAGGATTAAACTGTGTGCCTTGACCCATCCCTGGCATACCACCCATCCCTGGCATACCACCCATCGCTGGCATGCTACCCATTCCAGGCATTCCGCCTTGACCTCCGCCAAACATAGCTTGGATTTCAGCAAGCTTTCTTTGTTGATCTATGATTCTTTTATCTTGTTCTCTTTGTGCTAAAAAATTTAAACCTAATCTTCCTAAGTCTGAGTTAAAACCACCAAGGCCTCCTAGTAAAGCCCCTGGACCGCCTCCAGTTAAACCGCCACGCAAGATGTCGCCTAAAATATTTCTTTGCCCTTCAGCACCAGGTGCAAATAAATTACCTATACCTCCTCCTAAAAGATTACCAACATTTCCAAAAAGACCAATCTTATCAGCACCAGGTAAAATAAACTCACCTACAGTCCCTAAACCAGAACCTATAGCACTACCAATACTTCCAAGACCACCAAGTATGTTGCTACCAACATTTCCTACAGCTGTTCCAGCACTTCCTAAAGCACCACTTAAAGCTGAACCAGCGCCAGGTATTAATAAACTTCCTATAAGTGCAGCAGTTTTTGGATTGTCTTTAATGCTACCAATAAGACCTTTACCACTTGGGTCAAGCCCTAAAATGTCATCAAAAACTTTAGGAGACAATAGACCAAAACCTTTTTTAACAGCTTTTTTAGCCTTTTTTAAAAGACCACCTAAAAACATTTTTTGTGGCTCTTCCATTAAATCAGCTATGCCACCTCTTTCTATCATTTGTTCCATCATTTGTGGTTGCATATTCATATTGCTCATTAGAATGGGTAGAATATCATCAGACTCACCTCTATCTAACATATCAGAGGGTTTAAAATTTTTAGGGTCGCCTCTTAATAAAAAATCTGTAATATCTTTTCTAGACATATCTTCAGCATTTTGATTTTTTTGAATCATTTTTTGAAGTTGCATTAGCTGCTCTATACTTTGAGTTTGAATGCCTTGAGGATCTGCACCATCAGCAAAGCCTGGCACATCATAGCCAAACCTTTCTTCTACTAATGCTGGTGCTTCTTTTGCTAGTTTTTGTAAACCTTTATTTGCTTTTGATAAATCTTTCATTTCTCTCTGGAAACTCCTTTTGTTTTTTCAAATGTTCTAAGGCCGCCAAGGCCGAGCATCCCCATTAAAATGGTGGATAGTTGTGCGAAATCAAATTCGGGTAAATTTATTTCATTATAACCGAATAAACTCAAAACAGTATATAAAAGTGGATTTAAAATAAAATGCCAAAGAAGAGCAAAACCACACACCCAACCGATAAAAGGGCGCCAACCAGCAACAAATATACTTTTATGAGCAGCTTCGGCTTTGTTGACTTCTAACTGCGCAAGATTAGCTTTGTGAATTTCGGACTTGAGTTCATATTCTAGTTTGGTTCTAAGGTCTTTATCAGCTATGAATTTGCCTAATATTTTTTCTATAGGACTTATTAGACTGTTTAAATCTATCATGAATATGTGGTTCTTTTTCTACGATCTGACATAACAGCGCCACAACCTCTGTGCAACTTACCAATCATACCGCCATCTCTTTTCTTAAGAATAGTTTTTACATTAGTTGGTTTACCACCCACACCTTGAGCTTTAGCTCTTTTTCTTTTAACAGCACTTTTTATTTGTGCTGGTGTCATAGATTTAGCTTTAGATCTTGGCACACACTTAGGGTATTTTCTTTTAGAACTTTTAGCAGACTTACGACCACAGGCTTGAAACTTGCCATCCTTTTTAGGAGCGCCTATATCTACCCAATCACCTTTCTTACCTTTACCAAACCACTCTGTTAATGACATTACTTTTTCCTTGTTTTTCTTATAGACTCTTTACCTTTTTTAAAAATACTTGCTACTAATTTTTTACCCATAACTTTAGCTCTTTGCTCACCGACAGTTAAAATTTGTATCTTTCTAGCAAAAGGTTTTTTAATTCTTTTAACTTTAGCTACAGTAGCTCTAGCATCAGATGGAGTAGCAAACTTTATTCTAACAGTATCTTTAGGGTTTTCATCAGTATATAGTCTTCGACCACTACCTTTTGGTTTTTTCCCTGTTCCTACTTTAGGGTCTCTTTTTTTTCGACTCACTTCATTTAAGGTTTCTTACCTCTATAACCGCCACCACGTTTTTTATACGTTCTAACTAACCAAGCGTTTGCGTAAGCGCTAGGATATACCTTAAATTTTCGTTTTGCTTCTGCCTTTACCCTTGCATACAAAGCTGGGTTTGTAGGCTTTGGACTTTTGCTAGAAGACTTTTTTTTAGCTTTTGGTTTTCTTGCTGCCATAATATTTTATTTTACATTAATTTATACAGAAACAGTAACTGAACCCAAAGAAGAAGTTGATGAAAGTCCAGAAGCGTAGGTTCTATGGGATGTTAGGTCAATAAACTCAGTGCCATCAAAAACCTGTAAAACCTCAGTTGTTGTGTTAAATATTATAGTTCCTCTATTAAAACTACTGGAGTCTCTCTCCTCTGTGGTCATGGAAAGAGTTGCTACAGGATCAAAAGCGTTTAAATTTATTTCTAGTAAACGTACTAACCTGTTAAATGTATCAGCACTAACATCATCACCTTGTGCTAAAGGTAATCTGGTATTTAATAATTTTGCCATTATCTCCTGCCATCTGGTGTTAGGTCTAGTCTAGTTGCTCCTAGTCTCCATTTAAAACGTGTTCTATTACCTACATCAGCATCGTCATCAGACTCTATTCTAAACACAACTTGTCTTGCTCTAGATCTAATGTGTGCTTGTTGTGTAGTGCTATTTATAACACTTGTTGAGCTTGTCGTTAAACTATCCCCTGGGAAATTTCTTTGTTTTATTACAAAGTTAATTTGGCCACCATTAGCAGAGTCTCCTAAAAATCTAACATCTGGTATAATTCTTCTTAGAAAACTAAATCGTTCTCCATCCTGAAGGTCTAAATCACCTGATTCTAGAAAGACATTATCCATCGGACTACCATCATCATCTTCACCTGTTTCATGAGTAAATAAAAAATTAGTGCTACTTGTTGTTCCTGTAGCTCTTGGTTTTTTGAACACACCATCATCCACCCATGCGTGTCTCTCTAATTGACCTATCGTCCAATTTTTTTCTAAGTAATTATATACAACATATCTGTCTATCTCTTGACTTGATTTTGAACAGTAAAACCAACCAACCTCATTAAACTCTCTATTAGTAAAGGCAAATGTTTTAAAGCCTTGAGACTTATTAAAATCATCTAAAACATAACTTAAAACAGAACATGCTAATCTTCTTACTGCTCCGTTGTATGTGTAAAATCCATCACGAGCCATCCAATAAACACCATCTGGCGCTGTAATAGCAGCTTTGGGACCTATCAATCCAACATTTTGATTTATTAAATTAATCCCAAAAGTAAAAGGTGCGCCTATAAATTGCATTGAATATAAAGAGGTGTCTGTCCATATAAGTATTTCTTGCCTTGATTTTATGCCACCGACTATAGTTGAACCTGCTGATAGTCTTAGTGAACCTGCTGTATTAGTTATCTTTGGCTCCCACTCAGCTATATTCTCTTGATCCGAAAAAGCTATAAGCATAGGATCAACAGAACCTGTTCTAGCAGTACCAGCGTCATTAATGGCGTCTGCTCCTAAAACTATAACGTGTCTATCAATCTCAGAAGTTATAACTTGCAAACCTCTAGTTGGCGCTAAGTTTGCACCAGACAAAGACGTGATGTTAACTGCTCTTGTAGAAACTCCATTGGTTTCATCCCAAAGATATATGCCACCATTTCTAACATTAGCCACTAAGTCTTCGCCAAAATTATCTTGAGACCATAACCTTAATTGGTTTGTGTCTGATAGTGTTGCTGATTGTCCCCAAGTTCCGTCACCCCAAGGATTAGCACTCCATCCAGTACTATCTACAAAAAAATCTAAACCTACATTAATCTGATAAGCGCCAACGACACTTGAGCCACCATTCCCACTATCGGATGCGTTTGCAGTGACAGTGCTACCTGATGTATCTTTAGCTGTAATTTTATAAGAGTTTGCATTTACTATACTATCTATTTCATATTCTTGGTTTAGAACTGAGGCAATGACATTACCGCCCAAAGAAGATGCTCCACTAAAAGTTACAAAATCACCTTTAACTGCTCCGTGAGCAGTATCTGTAACAGTTATTTCTGATGAGCCGTTGGAGGCACTAAAGGTAACATCGCCTGCCGATGTCGTAGATCTAATTGGCGTCACATCATTAAATGTGGTTCCTTCTAAAATATATAGTTTTGAAGTCGTTCCAAGTCCTAAGTAAGCAGTTCCGTCTAAAGCAATCCAAGGGAATAAAGACCTACACTTACCTAGAAAAGAATTAGTATTTGTTTTTTCCCAACCGCCAATCTTCTCTGGTAGTCCTTTTCTAAATCTTACCAAATTTCCATCGAACCATCCATTCTCATCTAGTAATTGTGTATTTTCTTTATTAATTCCAGGATTAAAAATGTATTTAACTAAACTCATAATTCATCTTTTAATTTTTTTTCATACCATTCAGCTTTCTCAAGATCTTGCTTACCATTCTTTTGTCTAAAGCGCCATCTATATTTAAAACTATTGCCTCTTAAATATCCTATCAATTCTTCTTTAGAGAGCATAGATTTTAAAGCATCATAACACTCTATTTCGCCCTGATTATAATGTTCAGGTTTATTAACATCATCATATTTCATTTTATAAGCCATTTCTCCTTTGTAAAATTATCTTTATCATCTGTTGATTTAATAATTTTATTTTTAATTTCTACTATTAAGTTAACAGATTTTTTTAAACTTTCTTGAGTATCAATACTCTTTATATATTCTACTTTTTTTTGATAGGTTTTTCCTAAATTATAATTAGGTTCAAAAATAACTTTATCTCTTTTTAAAAAAACAAAAGCAAAAATATCAACTTCAGAGCCATCATAGACTCTGTATTCTTTTTTGTTAGATATTTTTTTCTTAATGTCCCACCTAACCCAATCACTATTATTTTTTTTAAAGGTTGAGTTGCTGGTTTTAACTTGAATTTTAAAATTTATATTTTTTCTATGACATAGAAAATCAAAACGAGATGATGATGATGCAGGAAAAATATCATCAAATATTCTAGCCAAGTGTGATGCAGCTAGATACTCTCCAGCCAAACCTACTTTTAAATTTTTTGGCATAGAGTTATTCTGCTATGTTTACAATTTATACAAAGATAAATCCACGAACAATCAAAGTCACCATGCTCGAAATTAATACAACTAAAAGACCAATGATTGTTTTGGTTCCAGTATCTAGCTTTTGATTTATTTCTTTAACGTCTTTATCTATTTCGTCAAAGTTTTTGAAGGCTGTCTTCCACCTCTCGCTACATTCTTTTTCATGAACAGCGAGTTCTAGGTGTACGTCTGCAGCCGTCTTTCTAGCCATTATTTTTTAATTTTAAAATTAAGAGCTATTAGATCAAGATAGCTATATAGTTTACTAATCCATTTATCGTCTCTTTCACTTGGTGTAAGTGTGGCTAAGACAGAAGCCAAACTAATAATAATACTTAACGAAATTAAAAGATCGCTAATCCAATTTAATAAAAACATCACTTCTTACTCCTTTTTAATAGTTTTTCTAATTTGTTTGCTTGTTGTAAATGAGTCTTAGAGGCTTTTTTTAATTGGCCAATAATCTCTCTAAGTTTTTTCTTTTGTGCATTACCTGGTACAGACATTATTTTTTCCACTTCCAAACTCTTTTCCAAGCTTCATTTTTATGCTTGGTTTTTTTGTTATCTGGTATGTATTTGCCTTGTTCGTCTCTTTGACGAACCCAAACAAAACCTAACATTTCTAAAAATTTATTCCACATTTTTTTCTTCCTTACCTTCTTCTTCTTCTTCTTCTGGCATTAAAGGTTTTAATCTAAGCATTATTTCTTCTCTAATTCCACTTAATGCTTTTATCTCAGAACCACTCCAAGCTCCTCTTTTGCAAGACAAATCAAGAAGTTGTAGCATATTTAATAAAAAAGTTTTTTCATCCATTTTATTATCCTTATGTTCCTAATTGTTTTTCTACCGAACTAGGATTAATTTTTTCATTAATATTAGATTCTATATCGTTTTTTATTTGTGATACATTTTCTGAACCCATATTGTCTTCTACCCAACCTTGCACTATCGCAGGTGTTAGTTCTGCCCAAGGTATAAAATTTGATAGATCGGATGTATTTAAATAAACTCTGCCTATTGATGTTGCAGAATAATTTTTACCATCAGGGTCTTGATGTGAGTCATCAATGCCTGTTAGTTTATAATGCACTTTATGTACTACATCTGACAATCCATCTTTGTTAGGATAAACTTCACAGTTTGATACATCCCATTCAAAATTTACAGCCATTATGATTCTCCTTTAATTTGTTGTATTTCATTTTGCAATACTTCTATTTGCTCTTGTTGTTCTTGTATAGCTTTTACTAAGTTAGGCACAAGAGTACCATAGTCAAGTTGCCATTTTTCTTTACTTTCATCTTTTGGTTCGTATACACCTCTTGCGTAAGAATCAACATCATCAAATGCCTTTTTAAAATCTTGTGCAATAAAACCTTGTGAGCCTTCTCCTGTGCCATCTTTCCACTTAAATTTAATTGGCTCTAGTTTTGATATAAGATTTAAACCATCTGCATCACCTAAAATATCTTTGTATCTACCATCAGAGTCAAAAGCAAGTGTCATAGAACTGCCTGTCACATCTGCATCAAGTCTGCCTATAGCAGATGATTCATTTTTCTTTCTAAATTTTATAAATCTGTAAAATGAAGCATCACCAGTATCATGGTCTAAATCTAATACAGGGTCAGAATTACTACCACTTTTTTGAGCAGATATTACAGCATTGTCTTGTTGAGTAGCAGTTCCCATAGTGACATTATCTGTCATAAAAATTTGCCCATCTGATTCAAGAGCAAATCTTAAATTTTGACCATTAGTGTAGAAGTCTATAGAG
>CENR01003349.1_pt1 | contig 29304 bp, 43 predicted proteins | sample 530181 | NCBI WGS metagenome assembly CENR01 (sample SAMEA2619677, study PRJEB7988) | marine metagenome | biome: marine biome (ENVO:00000447); feature: surface water layer (ENVO:00002042); material: "saline water (ENVO:00002010), including plankton (ENVO:xxxxxxxx)" | depth 5 m | reverse complement strand
AAAACAAAATGTCCCAAGTGTTCACACAATAGAAAAAACAAACACGACGAATCCTTGTCGGTTAACATTTCAACCGGACTTTACAATTGTCACAACTGCGGTTGGTCAGGCGGTGTTATGTTTCAAAAGAAATCGGAATACATAATACCGGAAAAAGTGAACGCCGACGTGACTGAACGTGTATTGAAATGGTTTGACGGTCGCGGTATAACCGAACCGACCCTTGTTCATTGGCGCATTGGTGAATCACTTGAATACATGCCGCAAGTGGGTTCAAAGCGTCGTTGTATAAATTTCAACTACTTCCGGGACAATAAGATTGTGAACGTGAAATTTCGTGACGGCGAAAAAAACTTCAAAATGACTTCCGGTGCTGAACTTATATTTTACGGCATTGACAACATAAAAGAATTAAAAACATGTTACATTGTTGAAGGTGAAATGGACGCGCTTTCATTACATGAAGCCGGATTGTATTCGGTTTGTTCAGTTCCAAACGGGGCGTCAAAAGGAAACGCCCGTCTTGATTATTTGGACAACTGTTTTGAATACTTCAAAAACAAAACCGAAATCGTTCTTTGCACCGACAACGACGACGCCGGGTTGCAATTACGAAACGAACTTGCAAGAAGGTTTGGACAACACCGCTGCAAATACGTCGATTTTGGCGACTTTAAAGATGCCAACGAGGTTCTTGTCACCAAAGGTGCTGAAACGTTACGAAACGTCATCAAAAGCGCGAAAAACTTTCCATTGGAAGGCGTGTTGAATGTCAATGATATTTGGGAAAACGTTTTGGCGTATAATGAAAAAGGTGTTCAAAACTATTCAATTGGACTTGCGGAATCGGATTCGTTCTTCAAAATGTCATGGGGTGAATGGACGGTTGTCACCGGTGTTCCCAATTCGGGAAAATCTGACATTGTTGACCAAATCTTTTGCAACGTTTCAACACAATACGGTTTTCGTTGTGCTATGTTTGCGCCCGAATCATTTCCATACGAAGGGCATATCAAAAGAATTGCAAACAAATTAAACAACAAACATTGCAACAATGAAGACCTTGAAAACACAAAGGATTTCATTGAAGAACATTTTCATTGGATTCGGATTGACCTTGAAAATCTTACTTTGAAAAATATATTGAATAAGTTCCGGGAACTTGTATTCCAAAAAGGAATCAACGTTTTTTGCATTGACCCGTTCAACATGCTTGACCATTCGGCGCAAAGGGATTTCAGCTACATTGGAAAAATACTTTCCGAAATCACACAATTCGTTCAACAAACAAACACCCATTTGTTTTTGGTTGCGCACCCAAGAAAGATTGAATCGGAAAATGGAGTGTACAAAAAGCCAACATTGTATGACGTTTCGGGTTCCGCTGACTTTTTCAATAAAGCGTACAATGGTTTAATTGTTTACCGTTGCATCGGACAAAAAACAAGGTACAAATCCGACCTTGTTAAAATATACATTGAAAAAGTAAAGCGAAAGGAAAACGGTCAAATTGGTGATTTTGACGTTGCGCCTGACTTTAATTCCGGCGGGGTTTACAAACCTATTGACAAAAATGACAAAGCGTTTGAAGTGATAACGGACAATACGAACATACCATTTTAAAAAATTTATAATTATGACAAATATAACAAATGAAGACTGCATGGAATTAATGTCGCGATATCCTGACAACTATTTTGAACTTGCAATTGTTGACCCGCCCTATGGAATTAATGCATCAAAAATGACAATGGGAACGGGAAAACATAAATTTAAAAAAAACAAAAATTGGGATTCAAACATTCCAAATAAAGATTATTTTGACGAATTGTTTCGTGTAAGTCAAAATCAAATTATTTGGGGGGGAAATTATTTTACAGAACATTTGCCGCCAAGTCAACATTGGCTTGTTTGGGACAAATTGAATCCAAACTTGTCATTTGCTGAAGGTGAGTTGGCATGGGTAAGAAAAGGAAAAAATCTTAGAATTTATAAAGTGTATTCCGCAAAAGTTGAAGGTAACGGTAAAATACACCCAACACAAAAATTTGTGAAATTGTATGAATGGATTTTAATAAATTACGCAAAAGAAGGTGACAAAATCCTTGACACCCATTTGGGTTCGGGTTCAATTGCAATTGCATGTCACAACCTTGGGTTTGATTTGACGGCGTGTGAAATTGACAAAGACTATTTTGACGCCGCAATGAAACGACTTGAACAACATAAATCACAACAAAGATTGTTTTAATGGACTACACAAAAGCATTCAGGGCGAAATCATGGTGCAATAAAAACGGCATCAAAATATACATTGTCGCAACCAAAAAAGGATTATTCATTGATATTTGGGACAATGGCAAAGTCACACGTTCGCCAAACATATATCGAAACAACAAAGACGCGTCCAAAAAGATTTGGGAATTGTATTTGTATCTTTGTGAAAAATACAAGTCATGATATTTTCTTTTAGCTTTTTTCCAATTGAAGGAATTGTCGCCGGTGTTCACTATATTAATTCAGACAACTATCCTGAATTGTTTCAAGAAGAAGTTGAACAAACGCATCATTCACTTCAGTTTTTTATTTTATTAATAGGAATTTCAATTGTTTGGAAATGAAACACAACTTCACACAAAGCGTAAAAAAACCCCGTAAACGTCGCAAAGGCGTTCATTCAAAGAACGCATCAAAAGGGCAAACCGGGTTCAAACAACCAAGACGGGGACAAGGGAAAAACAGATAAAACAAAATGAGGTTTGAAAGTCAAAAAGACTTGGAACGCGAAACAAAAGCAATCAAAACGTTTTGCGCCGCTTACAATCTAAACTTTGAAAAACAAAGTGATTGGGACATTGACTTTGTTGTCTTCAATAGTGAATACAGAACACACGTTGAAGTCAAAGGGCGGTTGCGATTGATAAAAGATTGTTTCCCTTTGCCCTTAGCAATCCGAAAAATATATAAATTGAAAGAAGTTTCGAAAAATCCAATTGTCATTTGGTCATGCTTTGACGGCATTATATATGCGAAACTGAATGATTTGATTGGCGAAATAAAAAAAGGCGGAAGGAAAGCAAGACAAGGAAGTTCAAACGACATTGAAATCATGGCATATTATCCGAAACAAGAATCAATGAAGGTTTTAAAATATAACCCCTAAATAAAAAAAATAAAAAAAAGTTTTGTAATTAAAAAAATTGTTTTATATTTGTACTAACAAAATGAAACAACAATGAAAGATTTAAACAGAACACATCGCGAATTGCTTGTCAATGATTTAAGAAAAGCAAAAGATAAAAAAGTTGAAATGGAAAATTTTCACACTAAATTGCTTAATGATTTAGAAGATGAATCGCGTGAAAAGCACAAAGAACAAATCAGGGCGTTTATTGATATTCATAAATTTAGATTTCAATTTATAGATAATGAAATTGAAATGATTGAAAACGCTTTAGTTGAAGGAATTATACTTTAAAATTTGAAACAATGAAAATAAAATCTGAAAACTATCCTTTGAATGTTTATGGATATAGGGCAACGGCTAAAATAACCGAGAAGAAAAAATACTTTAGCGTTCAAATAACCGATTCAATGAATACAATTCTACATTCCAAAAATCAATGGAATGACGTTGACGTGGTGAATCATTACAAGTCAATGGGTTATATTACAAACTTTACTAGATAATAATAAAACAAAAACAACCCGGACTTTCCACAAAAACAATGGGTTATTTTGAAGACCGCCTTCGGGCGGTTTTTTTATTTTATCTTTGCAACATGGCTACAAAAACCAACATACTAAAAAACAATTTGATAAAAGCGTTGGAACAATCACTTGGCGTTGTGACAACTGCATGCAAAAAAGTGAAATGCAATCGGTCAACGTTTTATAAGTATTACAACAATGACCCGAAGTTCAAAGCCGAGGTTGATGCAATTCAAGACATTGCACTTGACTTTGTTGAATCCAAATTGTTTGAACAAATCAAAGACGACAATACAACCGCGACAATCTTTTATCTAAAAACAAAAGGAAAAAAGCGAGGGTTTATCGAAAGACAGGAAATCCAACACGACGGCACTATCGAATCAAAGGTTATTGAATGGACACCGGCAACGGAAAACGAAGGGTAAAAGAATTTTGCAACCGCCAATTTTATGAAGCGGTCAATTCAAAACAACGAATCAAAATTTTTCAGGGCGGTTCGCGTTCCGGGAAATCATGGGCGTTGATGCAGTATTGTTTGTATTTAATCACAACCGAATCAAAACCAATTACAATTTCAATTGTCCGAAAAACATTACCGGCGTTGAAACGTTCAGTTTTAAGGGACTTCAATATCATTGCAAAATCACTTGGCGTTTATTATTTAGGTGAATTCAACAAAACCGAATTAGTGTTCAATTACAATGGACATACAATTGAATTCTTTTCAGCTGACGACGCGCAAAAGATTCGAGGTTCAACGCGTGACATTCTTTGGTGTGAAGAATGCAACGAACTAAACATTGAAGACTTTCGCCAATTGTCAATGCGTACAAAGCGCGAAATCTTAATGTCGTTCAACCCTTCCGACCCGGTTCATTTCATTTACGACCTTTGTGAACGTGATGACGCCGACTTGTTTATTTCAACCTATCGTGACAACAAATTCATTGCGCCTGAAGTGAAAAAGGAATTGGAACGCCTGAAGAAACGTGACCCGGACTTTTGGCGTGTCTACGGTGAAGGGCAACGCGCGGTGTTTAGTCAACGACAAATCTTTCGTGATTGGAATTACATTGACGAATCGGAATTTCCTGAAGAACTTGATTGGTTCATGGGTTGCGATTTCGGCTACACAAATGATAGTACGGCAATCTGTTTGATTGCAAAGAAGAATGACAAAGTGTTTGTCAAAGAAGTATTGTATAAAACCGGCATGACAAACCGCGACATTGCAAATCATTTGAAGTCGTTGGGACTTGATGACCTTTTGATGTATTGTGATTCCGCCGAACCAAAGTCAATTGAAGAATTAAAACAAATGGGAATCTTAGCAAAACCGGCTATCAAGGGCGCGGGTTCAATCAATGCCGGATTGTCTTTGATGCGTGAATTTGATTTCTACATTTCCAACAAAGCAACCAACGTCAAATCCGAACAAATGAAATACGTTTGGGAAGAATTGAAAGACGGTACAATTATCAACAAAGCGGTTGACCGGGACAATCATGCAATGGATTGTTTGCGCTATGGATTGTATTCACGATTCAAAAACCGAAACGAATTCTTTGTCATTTAAAATTTCGTAAATTTGAACAAAATTTTCTTTCATGGCATCACTACTTCAACGCCTTTCAAAATTAATTACTAAAAACGCGCAACAAACCGCGGCGTCCTACAACAAGGCAATATATCAGTATTTGGGTGAATCAATCGTTTGGAATCCTGAAAACGACGATTCGTACATTCAACAAGGATATCGAAAGAACGCAACAATATATTCACTTGTTAACATTATCACAAAAGCGGCAACAACCATTCCGTTTCAAGTGTACGAAAAAACAAATGAAAACGACCTAAAAAGATACAAGGCATTGACAAGCGGGACAATTGATTCCGGCGCACTTTACAAAGCTGAAATTTTAAGAAAGCAAGCGTTGAACGAATTGGAAGGAACGCCGCTTCATGAACTATTGGAACGTCCGAATCCTTCGCAATCTTACAATTCTTTTTTGACTGAACTTATTGCATTCGGTAAACTTACCGGGAACCGTTATGTTTACGGTATTGCACCGGAAACCGGAATGAACCAAGGGCGTTATTCAGAACTTTATGTCATGCCGTCGCAAGTCATGGAAATTGTTTCCGGTGGTTTTATGCAACCGGTCAAAGGATATCGAATTGAATACAACGGCACTTATGAATTAGCAGCCGACGACGTTTGTCACATTAAGGATTTCAACCCTTATTACGACGGAACGGGTTCGCATTTATACGGTCAATCCCCATTGCGTGCCGGACTTCGTTCACTTACAACAAACAATGAAGCGGTCACAACGGGTGTGAAATACTTACAAAACCAAACGGCGCGGGGTGTCTTAATGAGTGAAGAAGGCGACCTCAATGAAATGCAAGCGCAACAATTGAAAGACAAATTTCGCCAACAATTCCAAGGTTCAAACAATGCGGGTGATGTTATCATAACGCCGAAAAAATTATCATGGGTGAACTTTGGATTGAACGCCGCGGACGTGTCACTAATTGAACAATACAACGCTTCAATCAAAGATTTGTGTAACGTGTTCAACGTTCCCGTTCAGCTATTGAACAACACCGAATCAAGCACTTACAACAATATGCGTGAAGCGAAAAAGGCGTTGTATCAAAATTGCGTGATTCCTGAACTTGTCAAAGTACGCGACGAATTGAACCGTTGGTTGGTTCCGAAGTTTGGTGACAATTTATTCCTTGACTTTGATTTTACTGCGATTCCTGAATTGCAAGAAGAAACCGAAAAAGTCGTTGGACAATTGACGCAAGCGTGGTGGTTGACGCCAAACGAAAAACGAATTGCAATGTCTTACGGTCAAGACGAAGACACCCCGGCACTTGATGACTATTATATACCGGCGAATCTTATTCCAACACAAAACGTTGGTGTTGAAATGCCCGACCCCGAACCAATTGAAGACCCAAAAGACGACAAGCCAATTGACGAAATGGTCAAGCTATTCAAAGCACTTGTTCCGGGAATGACCGACGTATTCACAACGGTTGACGAAGCCGAAGCGCGTGCGGTTGAACTTGGCGGAACGGGACACCATGAACATTCATTTGACGGTGAAACGGTTTACATGCCTTTTGAATCGCATGAACTTTATGAAACGGCAGTTGCCGAATCAAACAAATCCGGTCATGAAGAAGAAGAAGAAAAAGAAATTTCGGAACGTTTGAAAGCCGCACTTGAAAACAAAGTTGAAGAACACAACGACGAAGTGGACAACGACCCTGACAAATCAACTGACGTTGACACGTTGTTTGAAGTTTATGAACGTGGAATTGGTGCATATCGTACAAACCCACAATCAGTTCGACCGAATGTTTCGTCGCCTGAACAATGGGCAATGGGACGCGTGAATTCTTATTTGTTTGCACTTAGAAACGGAAAGTTTCGTTCAGGAAAACATGACACCGATTTGTTGCCCGAGGGACACCCCATGAGTTCAAAAGAAGAAGAAGAAAAAGACGGTCACACGTTTGACAACTATCCACAAAGCGCAACCAACAACGCAAAACGAATGCTTGAATGGCGCGAAAAATACGGCGACGAAGTTACCGCGGGAACCCCAACGGGTTGGCGTCGTGCTTCAATGATTGCAAACCGCGACCCATTGACAATTGACATGCTAAAAAGAATCAATTCATTTTTTGCACGTCATGAAGGCAACGAGAAAATCGCTGAACAATACAAAGAAACACCATGGAAAGACAACGGGTTCGTTTCATGGAATCTTTGGGGCGGAACGCAAATGCGTGATTGGGTGAAAGAAACATTGTCCAAATTAGAAAACGAATAAAATGAAAGAACTTTCAAAACAAACCAAATTCAACATGTCAATTGAAACAATGGTTTCGTTGGCGGGTGGACTTATTATTGCAACCGGTTTTTATTTTAATTTAAAAGCACAAATTTCTGAAGCTATGTTGCAACCCGAACCGGTCATTTCACGTCAAGAATACGACTTGAAAGACAATGCAATTCGTTCGGAAATAATGAACAACCGGGAACTTATTGAAAAAAACTTTGAAAAACTTGAAATCATTGAAGCGCGTTTATATGAATTAAAAACAAACTAAAATGAAAACTTTGTTGCTTGTCTTATTGGCTTTGTTTGTCCCTATCAAATCAGTTCATGCGCCAATTGAAAGCAATGATATAACAGTTTTGCAAATCAACGCCCGTTGGAATAAAAACAAAACAATAAATTTGGACGCCTTGATTGGTTGCAAAGTCAAATTTGGTTGGCTTGAAAATCAAAACAAAAGTTTGAAAGACAAAATCAAAACCGTTCCGGTCGTGTTGGTTTTCAAAGGTTCAAAACCCGTCAGACAATGGACGGCGGATTTGTCATTCACACTTGACATTGATTTGAACGAAATACAAACCTATATTGACAAAATAAGATAACAATGCCAACACCAAGGGAAAACGAAACGCAAGAAGAATTTGTTTCGCGTTGTGTTATTGACACCGAATCAATTCAGGATTTCCCCGACCGGGAACAACGACTTGCGTTTTGCTATTCACAATTTGACCGGTACAAATCGGAATACATAAAAAAAGATTTTGTTGACGATTGGCGTTCGGCGTTTTCAAAGCGTTTGCAACGTGCTGAAAACCGCCTTGTCGCGCGTTTGAAACGTTTCTACAAACGAAACTATTTTCAAGCGATTGACACGTTCATTCAAACAAACAACATTCAAACTGAAGGCGTTTTCAAAACCGACGATTGGAAAAATATATACATTGCAATTTATACCGATATCGGAATGGACTTTGCGAAATGGTATGCAAACAACTTTCGGCGTTATATTCCAAAATCATTTGATTCGGAAAAACTTGAAGACGTGTTTCAACAAGCGTTCAATGCTTACGCATTACAACATGCCGGAACGCAAATTGTTTTGGTTCAAGGAACAGCATTGCAAACTTTGAAAAAGATATTACAAAGACGATTGCAAGACCCTGAATTCAATTCACTTGGTGAACGTGAACGCGCCCGGATATTGCGTTCAGAGTTCACACGATATTCCGATTTCCAAGCGCGTCGGTTGGTTCGTACTGAAGCAACAAACGCGGCAAACCTTGGCGTTGAAAAAGGCGCAACAACTTTGTTTCCGCCCGACCAATTGAACAAGCGTTGGATAACTGCGCGCGACGGTCGTGTTCGTTCGTTTTTTGAAGGTGACAAAGCCGACCACGTTGAAATGGAACGTCACCCGGATATTCCTTTTGACGGGTTTTTTGACGTGCCGACTGTTTTCGGAAGTGATAAAATGCGACGCCCGGGCGACCCTTCAGGAACGGCGGCAAATCGAATCAATTGTCGTTGCGGTATCATTCCAATTCCGATTGAAGGTGCGCAAGCGCGTGAAGGATTGACGGGTGTTGGTGTTGGCTTGTCCGGCGCGGGAACGTCGTCAATTGTCTAAATTAAAAATTTGTAAATTTGTAAAAAATAAAAATATGTCAATTTTATTCAAGACCGCGCCCGTTGGGGAATTGCTTGACGCCGATGAAAAGGCAGGCATTGTCAAGGGTTACGGTTCATATTTTGGAAATAAAGATTCCGACAACGACGTGATTGTCAAAGGTGCATATAAAAAGACCATTGAAGAAAACGGCGAACGTGTGAAATACTTATATCAACACGACATGTTCAAACCAATTGGAAAAATGGTTGAACTATATGAAGACGACAAGGGACTTGTTTTCGTTGCCGAGGTTGCCAAAACGCAACTTGGAATGGACACGATTGAACTAATGAAAGCCGGCGTCATAACCGAAAATTCGGTTGGAATCATGCCAATACAAAAACAACAAAAAGGGGATATTCGCGAAATATCTGAAGTCAAATTGTACGAAATAAGCGCGGTCACAATTGCCGCCAATGAACAAGCGAAAATCCTTGATGTAAAAAATGAAACGTTAACAAAGCAACATTGTGAACGTTTTGAAAAACTTGCCAAGCTAATACGCAAAGGCAATATATCGGACGAAATGGGATTGTCCATTGAAGCCGAATTGTTGAAGCTGAAATCATTGTTTGAACAATTCACAACGCCGGTTGAGGAAACCACGTTGCCGAAAAGCGAGGTTGATGCTGCTGAACCTTTTAATTATATGTTGAACCTTTTCCAAAAAATTTAATCATGGAAGAAAACACAAAAAATCAAATTGACGCGATTGCAAAAGAAATCGAAGTCAAATTTGAAAACGTTGCGTCAACTAACAAAGACGAATTCAACGCGTTGACTGAAAAATTCAACGAACTGAATTCAAGAATTGACGCCCAAGAAGTAGCGACCAAAAAATTCAATGAAAGTCGTGAACCAAAATCATTCAAAAATTCACTAACAAAAGCAATTTCCGAAGGTGCGCTTGACGCCCTTAAAGAAGGAAACGCGCGTTCCGCAAAATTCGAAATCAAAGCGGGCGACATGACAACTGCAAATTCGTACACCGGTGAAGTTATTCCGGCGGACAGAGTTGCGGGATATAAGTTTGACCCAACGCGTTCAACGCATGTTCGTCAACTTATTCCAACGGGTTCGACTGCGTCGGACGTCGTTCGTTTCGTAAAGGAAAGCGCGTATGACAACGGTGCTGCGGCAACGGCTGAAGGTACGACGTTAACTCAATCGGATTTTGACTTCACTGCGAGTGATGCAAACGTTCAAAAGATTGGAACGTACTTCAGAATTTCAGAAGAAATGCTTGCAGACACACCACAATTGACAAGCTATTTGTCAGCGCGTGCGCCTGAAAAACTTTTGGAAGTTGAAGACACACAAATTCTAAGCGGAACCGGTGTTGCACCACAATTAAGTGGTATAATTACCGATTCAGCTGACTTCGCGGCGGGTGGTTTTGCCAACGCAATCGAAAGCGCAAATGAATTTGACGTTTTGACTGTTGCAATGAATCAATTGTCACTTTCAAACTATCAAGCGAACTATATCATGATAAATCCAACGGATTTCCACAAGATATTGTTGCTTAAGGATTCAAACAATAGCTACTTGAAAGACCAATGGTATCAAGGTTTAGAACCAAGAATCAATGGCGTTCCCGTAGTTCTTTCAACTGCAATCACTTCCGACAAATACTTAATCGGAAACTTTAATGTTGGAACACAACTTTGGATTCGTGACAATGTTTCTGTTGAATTCTTCAGAGAAGACGGCACAAACGTTCGTGACGGTTTCGTGACTTGTCGTGTAATGGAAAGAGTTGCATTGACTAACTACCTACCAAACGCATTTGTGAACGGTGATTTCAGCGTTGACAAAGCCGCGCTTGAAACTGCTTAATAAGTAAGCAAATAGACCATAAAAGGGGCGCATTTGTGTCCCTTTTTTTTGTGTCTTATATTCGTACAAATAAAAAATTTTACTTTTTTTTGAAAATATATTTGGTATTTTAAAAAATTGTTTTATCTTTGGGGTATCAAACAATGAAAAAATGAGAACAAAAATCACAAATATCGCACTTCAAATCGCCGACAATAGTTTTACAGTTTTTACAACCTACAAAAGCATTAATGGATATTTCTATGACGGTTTCACACCGCACAAAACATTTGAATCAGCAATGAATGATGTCAATGGTTTGATGAATTTAGACAACCAAAATTTTCTTTCGGTTGTTGACGGTTATGATGAAATCACATTTCCAAACAACGACAACAATTCAGTCCGAAAATTTATATCTAAATAAAAACCCGGCGGGGTTCGCCCCGCCTTTAAATTTAAAACAATGAAAAAATTTGAACAAATGATTTACGTCGGCGTTTTCACAATTGGTGTTGGCGCGTTGATTGTTGGATTCCTTGCGTTTGCCGCTTGGTTTGACACGATTGTATTATGACACTTATTCAGCAAATAAAAGAACAGTTGAAGGAATTGGAATCCAAATCGGATTTCATGACCGTACATGATAAGATATTTTTGTCAAGGGTTTCAAAGAAAATTGAAGACCTTGAAAACCGCATTCGGCGAAAGTCGGATTTTTGATTTTCATTATTTTAATTTGGTTAATTATTGTTGAAAACCCGTTGAACATTCAGCGGGTTTTTTTTGTAATTTAGTTACAACCAACAAAAACAAATGAACAGCAATCAAAAGGGTTGTTTTGCGGAATACAAATTCGCGACCGCCGCAATGGAATGCGGATTGAATGTTTCGATGCCTTTGCTTGATTCATCAATTTATGATTGCATTGTTGAACATGAAGGGCGTCTTTCAAAAGTCCAAATAAAAAACGCAAATGACCGGGTACAATCCGAAGTGAAAAAAGGTGTTCACATTTCATTGCGTCCAAATGGAACGTTTTACAATTCACATTTGATTGATGTTTTTGCAATATATGTTTTTGACGGTTTTTTCATTATTCCAAACAAAGAACAACGCGCGTTCAGATTTATTCGCGGCGGAAAGTATTCGAATTTTTTTAATAACTTTGCACCATTCTTCAATTAGTAGGATTTTTTTCATTGTTTCATTAGGAAAAAGCGTCGAATTTGTTCGGCGTTTTTTTTTGTATTTTTGTTAAATAAAATCACAAATCATGAAAGTAAAAATGACAAAGCGCATCAAGCATGGTTCAAACTTGTTTGAAGTCGGTGAAGTTTACACCGTCGGCGCAATCACCGGGCATGAATGGGTTTCAAAAGGTTATTGTGAAGAACACAAAGAAGAACCCAAACCCAAAGCAAAAAAGGCGAAAAAAGAAGAACCCAAAATTGAAGAATAATGCGACAAATTGAAATCGTATCGACAACGGGTTCGGAATTGATTACAACTTCAGACGTCAAAGATTACGTTCGTATTGACACAACCGCTGACGACACGTTGATTGACCGCATGATTGTCCAAGCGCGCATTTGGTGTGAAAACTACATTTCGCGTGACATTGTTGCAAAAGAACGAAAGTATTATTTGGACGTCGTTGAAGGGTTTATTCAAATTCCTTTTGCGCCGGTTGCATCAATTACAAGCGTGACCGTTCAGGGTTCGACCGCTGAATATCAAGAAAAAGGATTGAACAAAGAACAAATCGTTTTGACAAGTGGTGTCAATCAAGTTTTGTCCGGTTCAAATACGCCGTACGCAAAAGAAGTTCTAATCACTTACACAACGGCGGGATTGTCGGACGATTTAATCAAACAAGCATTACTTCAAATGGTTTCAACTTATTATGACAATCGTGCTGACTTTGTTGAGGGCGGGCGCATATTGAATGAAATACCAACAAACGTGAAGTCAATTTTGGCGTCACACAAACAAATGTTTGTATAATGCAAAGCGGTGATTTCAATTCGCGAATTAAGATTTTGCGCCTTGCAAAGACCGCGGACGGTTTCGGGGGGTTTACGTCAACCGAATCAACCATTGCGACGGTTTGGTGCAAACAAGTCGAGAAACGCGGGGAAATCGAACAAGAAGGCGGATTGCGGCAACGCAAACTTGAAATTGAATTGCAATTCAGGAAAAAGACCGCCGACCAAATTTTGGATTCGGACATTTTGCAATTTGACGGTGCAAGCGAAAAAATGAGAATCAACGACCGAATTGATTCGGTTGAAGACTTTTTTACAACAATCAAAGTGACTGAAATGTAATGGCAAAATTCCAATACACCCGCGTTTATGTTGACCCCATTGATTTGAAGGAACTTGAATCAAAAATGAAACGATTGTTCAAACTTTCAAAACAAGAGTTGTCAAATGAGGTTGGAACGTGGGGACTTTCAACGCAACGCCTTGCAAAGGAACGTGTCCCGAAAGACAACAACGATTTGATGAAGTCAATCAAAGCGCAACGCAAAGGTGATGAAGCGGTTGTTGAAGCGGGCATGAATTATGCGCCTTATGTTGAATTTGGAACGGGGCGAAATGTTGATTTGTCCGAACTTGACGAACTTGGAATTCCGCAATCATACGCGGCGCAATTCAAAGGCAAAGGAATCAAAGAAGTCAATTTGCCGGCGCGTCCATATTTGTACAATTCAGCGCGCCAAGCATTGCACGAAATGTTGTCAAACATGAATCGTAAAATTAAAAACATTGTCAGATGAAAGACCCTATTCGTTTTGTCCGCAAAGGAATCCTTGACGCCCTTGAAGGGAATGTTCAATTGGATTCGGTTGACGTCCCGGTTTATGGGCGCGTCCCTTCAAATGCGACGTTTCCATACATTCGGATATATTCAGTTGAAACAAACGAAATCGACGAAAATCGTGATTCATTCAATACTGAAGTCATAACACGAATCGAAGTCAATACACGTTTTGATTCCGACACCGGGGGTGAACTTAATTGCAACATAATAACCGACAAAATTGCGCAAATCGTTCGCACACGTTCAGGTGGTTATGTTGACCTTGGTTCAAATGGTTTCAAAATATACACTTCGGAAATCGAATCAATATCGTATGTTGAAGACGACATGATTGACAAAACTTATTTTCGTTCAATTATGGAACTGTCAAACCGCGTGTTTCAAATATGAGAAGAATTGACCAAATCATTGTTCATTGTACGGCAACACCCGCCGGACGTGAAACAAGTGTTGACGAAATTCGACGTTGGCATTTGCAGCGGGGTTTCTCTGACATTGGATATCATTTTGTCATTGGACTTGACGGGTGCATTGAAGACGGGCGACCAATTGAAAAAATTGGCGCGCATTGCAAAGGAAAAAACCGTCATTCAATTGGCATTTGTTATGTTGGCGGAATGGACAAGGAAATGAAAAATTGGATTGACACCCGAACGCCTGAACAATGTTTGGCACTTGAAGAACTACTTTGGCAACTCAAAGGATTGTTTCCGCATGCGGGAATCTATGGACACAACAATTTTTCGAAAAAGGCGTGTCCAAGTTTTGACGCCGTTGAAGAATACAAACACATTACAACCCAAAAAGACGCAAACAATGTCTAAAAAAAAGAAATTTAAGGAAACGAAAGTTGGAAAATTTTTGAATCAAATTGGTTCAACAATTGGTTCGGGACTTGAAGACGTATTGCCGGATTCGGGTGTTTTGGGGGTTGTCAAACGTTTGATTGAAAAAGACGAAACAATTCCACAACCGGACAAAGAAACGGCACTTAAAATGTTGGAAATGGATTTGGTTGAAATGCAAGAAGTCACAAAGCGTTGGCAATCCGACATGTCGGCAACGGGAACTTGGTTGACAAAAAACGTGCGCCCTTTGACACTTGTATTTTTTTCGGTTGCGTATGTTTCGGGGTGGTTTATGGAATATCCGCTTGATTCAATTCAAGGGGTTTTGTCACTTATTGTCGGCGCATATTTTGGTTCGCGTGGCATTGAAAAAGTCATGGGAAACAACCGACACAAATAAAAAAAGTTCAAATTCAAATTTCGTATTTTTGTTAAAAATTACGAAATCATGGCAAATGAACTGAAGTACACACACATTTTTCAACAAGTTTCTTTTGGTGATTTTGGTTTCCGCATATTAAGTGAAGCCGAAACAAGCGTTTCCGGTGAACACTTTTGCGCGATTTCGCCCCTTGAAGATGCAACAATTGATTTCACTTCAAACACGTCGGGCGGTGATTCAAGCGCAACTGATTTGGAACTATTGACCGGCATGGTGATATATGGTGATTTTACCGACATCACCGTTGATTCGGGAAAAATAATTGCTTATTTGCGTTGATATGTTGGGAAATGGAAATGGTATTGCAAAAGCAGCGGTTCGGTTTTTAATTCAAGCCGGGTTGCGTTTTTGGAATAGAATGTCAAAGCAATGGAATAAAGCGGCGAATCAATGGAATTCGCACTAAAAAAATAAAAATATGGCTACACTTACGAACACAAAAATCAAAGATACTTACCCGGGGTTGTTGAAGACAACCGACAATGCCGCCCTTGGTGGAACTTACAAATTAATCACCGACGGACTTGGGAATTCTTCAGGCGTTTATTTAGGAACGGGGGGCAATGTTGGAATTGGTCAATCAAGTCCAACGACATACAAATTGGACGTCAACGGAACGTTTCGCGCGGTATCAACTGCATATTTTGAAAGTGGTATCAACGCCGCAAGTTATATTTTTCATCAAGGCGACACAAATACGTTTTTTGGTTTTCCCGCAAATGACACGTTCACAATAACAACAAACAACGTCGAAAGAATGCGCATCGATTCGAGTGGGCGAATGGGTATAGGAAGAATTGCAACATCACACATTTTAGAAATAAACGGTGAAATGAAAATCGTTGGCTTGGGTGCAAATGAAGGTATTGATGCCTACAATAATTCATCGAACCAATGGGGTATAAAATCAACATCGGCAACAGGCGAAGGAATTAAATTTGAAGTCGCAAATTCTGAACGAATGCGCATTGATTCAAGCGGCAATGTTGGAATAAATTGCACCCCTAACAAATTATTGGAAATTTCCGATACTTTAGCAACAACATTGCGAATCACATCAACAAAAAATGGAACTTGGACAACAAGCCAAGAATTGGGACGTTTGGAATGGTTTGGGAATGACACTTCGGGCGAAGGTGCAGCTGTAAAGGGTTTCATTGCATTGAAATCAAGTGACACATTTGGGGCAGGATTTCACATGACTTTTGGAACTACTGACGGCACAAATGGAATTCAAGAAAGAATGCAAATAAGACGTGACGGCAACGTTGGAATTGGAACTGAAGACCCCGCCGAACTTTTGACAGTTTCCGCAAGTGACGACGTTTCAATTCGTATAAATTCAACTAAAAATGGAACTTGGACAACTGACCAAAAATTGGGTGCGCTTGAATTTTTTGGAAATGACACTTCTTCAGGTGGTGCGGGTTTAAAGGGTTATATTAATTTAACAAGCGAAAATACATTTGGCGCGGCTTTCAATATGAATTTTGGGGTTGGTGCTAATGCAACCGACAGAATGGTTATTACATACGACGGCAACGTTGGAATTGGTTACACAAACCCACAACAAAAACTTGAAGTTTCGGGAACGTCAAGATTTTCAAGAAACGGTGCGGAAAGCGCACAATATATGGAATTGATTCCAACAAGCACCGGAAACACATTGAAAGCGGTTGGAAGTAGTAAAAGTTTGATTTTCGACAACACTTCATCAACAACAAACGAAATACATTTTCGACAAGGTGGTTCAAACAAAATGATAATAAAAAGCGGTGTTGTTTTGGTTGGAAAAACAAGTTCAAGTTCTTTTAACACAGAAGGTATTGAATTGAGTCCAACAGGGTTGGGTGTGTTTACAAGGGCAGAAAATTCTTCTCTACTTGTTAATAGAACCGGTTCAGACGGGTCAGTAATTTCAATTAGAAACGACAATGTAGTTGTTGGCACAATTAGCGTTTCCGGTTCAACAACTTCTTACAACACTTCTTCAGATTACCGATTGAAGGAAAATGTTGTTGACATGACCGGCGCACTTGACAGAATTGAACAATTGCAACCAAAACGTTTCAATTTCATTTCAGAGGAAACAACCGTTGACGGGTTTATTGCACACGAAGTTCAAAGCGTAATTCCTGAAGCGGTATTTGGTGAAAAAGACGCCGTTGATGAAGAAGGAAATCCGGAATATCAAGGAATTGACCAAGCGAAAATCGTTCCATTATTGGTTGGCGCAATCAAAGAATTGAAAGCCGAAATCGAAACTTTAAAATCACAAATAAATTCATAAAAAAATGGCAAATACTTATTCATGGTTTATTGGAAACCTAAACGCAAAAATCGAAAGTGACGGTTTAGAAAACGTCATTGAAAATGTACATTGGCGTTTGCAAGCAACCGACGAAAACGAAAACGTTGTTGACGTTTACGGTTCATGCGGACTTGACGCGCCGGAATCGGATTCATTCATTTCATTTGATTCACTTACAAAAGCTGACATTGAAGGTTGGCTTGAATCAATCCTTGACGTTGATTCGTTGAAAGCCGGACTTGATTCGCAACTTGAAAGCATTGCAAACCCAACACATGTTGACTTGCAAATATCTTAATACTAATTTTTAAATTTTAAATCATGGGAAAAGAAAAAAAGACCCCCATTGAAATTGACGGAAAAGAATACTTTTTTGAAGATTTAACAGATGAACAAAAGGCACTTGTCAATCACATTGCGGACTTAGACCGCAAAATCGTAAATTCAAAATTCAATTTGCAACAACTTGAATTCGGGAAAAACGCGTTTGTTGACGCCTTGAAAAAAACTTTGTAAAGTGGGTATAATAAACGGCACAACTTTTTTGTTGTACAAAGACGACGTTGCAATCGGTCACACGTCCGAAACGGCGGTATCTTTGAACGTTGATTTGCCAACAAGCACAACAAAGGAATCGGAAGGGTTTCAAGAAGTCCTTGCGGGCGTTCGTTCCGGTAGTGTTTCGGCGTCGGGTTTGGTGAACTATGACGACGCGGTAAACTTTGAAGAACTTGCGGACATGGTATTGACGCGCCAACGTGCTGAATTTTTTTTCACACAAGCTACCGGGGCGGACGGTTTGGTTTTCCAAGGGGAAGGATTTTTGACAAGCGTTGAACAAGTTGCGGACAGTGAAGTTGCAACAACCTTTGACATTGAAATTTCAATTACCGGATTGTTTTCAATTATTGACGAAACCGACGGTGAAGTTTGGAACGCCGCGCAAGACATTTGGAATCAAATTGACATCAATTGGAATGAAATTTGACAAATTAAAAAAACGTATATTTGTATAAAATTTAATATCATTAAACCATGGCAACATCAGGAGTTTTCAACGGAACTGACCTTATTGTGAAACTTGACACAAACGGCGGTACACTTGCAAAAGTTGGTCACACAACTTCATGTTCAATTTCACTTTCAAACGATTTGCCGGAAGCTACAACAAAAGATTCGGCGGGATTTCAAGAAGTGATTGCCGGTGTTATTTCCGGGGAAATTTCATTTGACGGTTTAGTTGTTTATGACGAAAGCGGAACACCAACACCAAAGAACGCAATTGACCTCGCGGATTTCTTATTGGCGCGCACAAAACTTGACGTTTCATTTGGAACTGAAGAAACGGGCGACGCGGTTTATTCCGCCGACGCATTTTTATCAAGTGTTGAAATTAGCGCGGAAATGGAAAGTCCCGTTTCATATTCGGGTTCACTTACTTTGACCGGTACAATTACTAAGTCAACGAATTAATAAAATAACGTAAAAAGGGGTACATAATGGCAAACAGAAAAAGGGGATTTTACACCGTCAAACTTGGTGGGAAAAATCGCACGTTACATTTTAGCATGAATTTTTGGGCAAATTTCACCGACGAAATGGATTTGCCTATTGAACAAATCGGAAATGTTTTTCAAGGGGGCGTATCAATTTCAGCGATTCGCGCCCTTGTTTATTCCGCATTGTTGGCAAATGAACAAGAACAAGGAAACGAAATTGATTTCACAATTTTTACCGTTGGCGCATGGCTTGAAGACCTTGACGCAACCGAACTTGAAAAAATTGTTGAAGCAATGACCGAATCAAAAATCCTTGGAAATGATTTGAACGCCGGTATAAAACGCAACGTCACAAAATCCACAAAGGCGGGAAAGTAAGAACCCGGCTTACATGGAATCATTTGCTTGACTATTATATTGGGCAAGTCGGGATTTCGCCAAATGAGTTTTGGCAATACACATGGTCAGAAAATCAATTGCTTGGTGAAGCGCACAACATCAAACAAAATTTGGAATGGGAACGAACGCGATACATTTCAACAATGTTGTTCAATACCAATTGCAATAAACGCGCGCAAATGATTACGCCTGACAAACTTTTTCCATTGCCGCAAGACGTTTATTTGGAACGTGGCAAACCTAAGTCAGACCCGAAACAAGCAATGGAATTTTTGAAACGGGTTGAACAAATGAAGGGAAAAAAGCCACCAAAAAAATGACCTTTTTTTTGTTTTATGTTAAATTAAAAAACATTTTTAAAATCAAAAAAACCTTTAAATTCCTACGAAGGGAAATTGCGCCTATTTCACGAACTATTTTTTTTGATATATATATATGCCAAAAGGGTCAAATGCGCTTAAAACGCACAAAAACCGCTTTAAAATGGATTTTGCACTTTTTTAAAAAAACATGTTTTTTAGAACAAAAACGACGTGAATTCCTACAAAAAAACACCGCAATAAATTTCGTATTTTTGTTGAAAACTTAGTCCATGGCAAACACCCTTAAAGTAGTATTGACGGGCGACGCGTCGCAACTGAATTCGGCACTTAATAAAACAAGCGCACGTTTGAAAAACTTTGGTTCAAAGGCGCAAGCAATCGGTTCAAAGATTTCAAGGAATTTGACAATGCCGTTGACTTTGGTTGGGGGCGCATCGGTCAAACTTGCGGTTGACTTTGACAAGTCAATGACAAAGATTGAATCGCTTGTTGGAATAGCGGGTGAAGAAGTTGCCAAAATGGGGGACACCGCCAAACAAATGGCAACCGACACCGGGCGTTCAGCAAGTGAAGCCGCCGACGCATTGTTTTTTATTACGTCCGCCGGTTTGGAAGGTTCCGAGGCAATGGACGTTTTGGACGCATCTTTGCAAGCCGCCGCGGTTGGACTTGGTGACACCGCAACTGTTGCCGACCTTGCAACGTCCGCAATGAATGCTTACGGTTCGGACACTTTGGGGGCATCGGACGCAACCGACGTTTTGGTTGCCGCGGTTCGTGAAGGTAAACTTGAATCAAGTGAACTTGCCGGCGCAATGGGTTCGGTTTTGCCAATTGCATCAAACATGGGTGTTTCATTCAACGAAGTGGGTGCGGCATTTGCGGCAATGTCCCGAACGGGTACAAACGCCGCGGTTGCATCAACTCAATTGCGTGGAATCCTTAATGGTTTATTGAAACCAACAAAAGACGCTGAAGACGCACTTTCAGGAATGGGATTGTCGTCGGCGGGACTTCGTCAATCTTTGAAAGAAGACGGGCTTTTGGCAACCCTTGAAATTTTAAAAACAAATTTTGAAGGCAATGACCAAGCCGCCGCAAAAGTGTTTGGAAACGTTCGTGCATTGTCCGGAGTTATGGATTTGTTGGGTGCGGGGGTAGATTCAACGCGTGAAATCTTTGCGGAAATGAACAACGTTCAGGGCGCAACGGCAACCGCATTTGAAGCAACATCACAATCCGCATCATTCCAATTGCAAAAAGCATTGAACGGCGTTCGTAATTCATTAACCGAAGTTGGCGGAACTTTATTGTCGGCGGTATTGCCTCACATTCAAAAATTCACAAGTTTCATTCAAGGTTTGATTCAATCTTTTATGAACTTAAATCCACAAACCCAAAGTTTGGTTTTGGGACTGACTGCAATTGCCGCGGCACTTCCGGCAATTTTAAGCGTTGCGGGTGCATTGGCAACGGCACTTGGTGCAATACTAACGCCCGCCGGACTTGTTGTTGCCGCACTTGGTGCAATCGCAACAATTGTTGTTCAAAATTGGGGTGCGGTTAAAAAGGGACTTGTTGACGTTGCAAACTATTTTATTGACCTTTACAATGAATCATTGGCGTTTCGTTTAATCATTGAGGGGTTTGTTGCGTTATTCAAAACAATTTTTGACGCCGGTGTCGCGCTTGTCAATGGTTTGATTAATCAATTCAAAATTGCCGCCAATTTTATCAAGGGACTTTTTACAAATGTCGGAATGATTATTCAAGGCGCATTTACACTTGATAGAAGTTTGATTCAAGAGGGACTTGCCGGACTTGGTGACGCCCTTGTTGAAGGCGTTACGGAAACGGCGGGAAATGTCAAAGACGTATTTGCTGACATTGGAACTTCGGGTGCTGACAACTTTACTGAAGCATTTGAAAAATCAATGCGTCCGCAAAAGATTGCGAACGTGACTGAAGAAGGATTGCAACAAGGAATTGACAATGGATTGAAAGCACTTCAAAACGGAATTGCAAATATCGTTTCAGGCGGTGCGATTGCCGCAAGCACAACGGGGGGAACGACTGCAACAACCGGTGGGGGTGACGCCGACCCAACATTTGGAAGTACTTTTGGCGCGGTTGATAGCGGAATTGTTGACCCTGAAACAATTGAATTCATTGACGATTCGGTTGACTTTGAAGCATTGCACCAAGGTATTGACGCAACGGTGACAAAGATGCAAACAATGCAATCGGTTTCGCAACAAATGGGACAAGGTATTCAAGACGCGTTTGGCGCAATGGGAGAAGGTATTATCGCAACCCTTGGACTTGCCGACGGCGCATTTGGTGCATTTCTTTCTTCATTTATTACAAACGCATTACAATTTATTGCGGTCAATTTAGCGCAATCAATGGGGTTTGCGGTTTCGTCAGCGGCACAATCCGCCGCGTCGTCCGGACCATTTGCCGCGTTTGTACTTCCGGCACTTATTGCCGGGGCAACCGCCGCCGTTTCGGGTGCATTCAAAAAGATTCCAAAGTTTGCCGACGGTGGTATTGTATCAACGCCAACGCTTGGAATGTTTGGTGAATATACCGGTGCGCGTCAAAATCCTGAAGTTGTTGCACCGCTTAACAAACTGACATCAATGATTCAACCAAGGGGCGCACAACAAGTTGACGTTGGCGGTTCATTCCAAATTCGTGGTCAAGACCTTGTCGTCGCATTGCAACGCGCTGAAACAAATCGTGGACGTATAAAATAAAACAAATGGCATACGGGGTAAAATATAGACTTGAATTTTCCGACGTGTTGGGAAATGGAAAAAAAATTGAAATTTTAAAAGACAACTATTCCGGTTCGGTGTTGCCATTAGTTGGAACTGCCGACCCGGTTTCAATTCAGTGGGAAGGCGACGACGACTTTTATTCGCCGATAATTGGTTCGACATGTACGTTGAATTTATTTGTCACAAATGACGTTCAATATGACAATTTTTATGCGTTTGACGAAGAAGAATTTCAAGTCAAAATTTATTACAAAAATGACGTCAATAATTACATATTATATTGGGCGGGATTCATTGTGACAGATTCATACAAACAAGCATTAATGTCACCGCCGTATCAAATAAGCGTCCAAGCAAATGACGGTTTGGGACTTTTGGAAACAAAATTTGTTGGTATTGACAACAATGATTTGTTTGACAACACACACACAAACACAACAACACTTGCACAAAATTTAATTACAAATTGCATTTCAAAAACAAACCTTGGTTTGAACGTTTATTTTTCAACGGGCGTTCGTGTTGGAAATAATTTGACATCGTATGTCGAAAACACAACTTTGTTTGGGTTTGGTTCGGCAAAATATAAAGATAATTTGAAGGTTCACAATTGCAAAGAGTATTTGACGAACGTTTTGCGAACTTTAAATTGTAGAATTTTTCAGGCACTTGGCAATTGGTACATTGTTTCAAATTCCGATTACATGGACAATGATTTTTTTGAAGACATTTTTGACGGTACTATTCAACAAGGAATAAGAAATGAAGACACAAAGCGTTTGCAAACTGAACTTGACGAACGTCCTGAATTCAGAATTTACAATGATTCGGGAAACAACATTCAAGATGTTTCACTTGACGTTTTTTTAAAAACAAAAACAGATTTGACGCCGCTTGGAAATGATTTGACGGTTGAATACATTCCGCCGGCGAAAATTGTTGAAGACAATGTCAAACAAAAGTCATTAAATAATTTTTCAAAAATTTCAAATTTTGACCCAACATTTGAATTGCCAACAAACAAGTGGACAATCGTTTCAAATCGCGGTACAATTGGAAGTTTTAACATTGCATCTTCAGGCGAAAAATCTTTCAAAACAACACAAAGGGTTTTGTTCAACACTACATTTACTGAAATGTTGAAATCAACTTATTCAAATTCAAATTTTTTGCGTTTGAATCAAGATAGCAAGCCAACATTCAGTGGCGTTTATTATTTTGACGGTTCAATAAGTGGGGTTGCACATTTTAATTATTCTATCAAAAGAAAATTGTCACAATTTGGAACAGATTATTATTGGAACGCCGACGACGACGATTGGACAACTTCTGTACAAAATAATTTTTTTGAAATAACAACCGACAATGAATTTGAAACATTTGACATTCAAATGTCAAATGACACATTTTTTGGGGGTGGTAATTACTTTTTTGAAATGATTATCTATTTGCCTTATACAACTTCGGGGACAACGTTTAACGCACTTTATATTGACGACTTAAGAATTGAAGCTGATTTTGATTCATTTTCTGACGTAATTTTTTCACAAAATAGAACCGTAAATTCAAACAAAATTGATGCCGACTATCAAATCATTGGAAATTCAAATGTCACTAATTTAAGACGCGCACAAGCGCAAGGCATTCAAACAAGTCCAATTGCAACAACGCAACAAAAAATGAACGACTTTCGCACCCATTTAACAAGGTACGAAGGAACGTTCTACAACAATAACAAAACGCCGGTTTCATTACGAAACAAAATTTGGATTGACTTTGCAAAAGCGTTTATTGAATACGTTGACGGCGGACAAGAAGAGAATCGAATTTACACAAATGATTCGGTTGCTGACATAAGTGTTGGCGACTATGTCACCGGGGGCGACCCGCAAAATCCTATCACAACCGACATTCAAGTCACACAAGTTGTGACCGGTTCACCAAATTACATTGTAATTGATTCAAATTTACAATTGTCAGTTGGCGACGTTTTCGCATTCACTGAACTATCATTTGTCAAGTTTACAATTTCAAATGAATATCCAACACACGAACCCGTTTCATGCATGATTGATTCAATGGAATATAACGTCAAAGCAAACACCGTCAAGGTTGTCATGCACGTTCCAAATCAAGACGACGACGTTCAGGCAACACTAAAACAATCAACGCAATAACGTCCCTTCCCTTGTTTGCTGACCCCCTAATTTCATTTTGAATGAGGGGGGTTTTTTTAAAATATATTTTTTTATTTAAAATTTTTTTTTGTAAATTCGCAATGATTATGAACAAAAAAGAAATCACAATCACACTTTCGCGAAACGAAATTGCCGAAGTGTTGTCAACAATTAGGAACGCAAAAACGCAATCCGAAAATTGGCACGAAAGCCAAGAATTGGTTTTTCAAAAATTAAATACTATCATTCAAAATTTTGAAAATATGAATGGAATCTTTGAATGGCATTTCAAACAAGAATTGCAACGGTTGGAACTCAAACGTTTTGACGTGTGCAAAATCCTTGATTGTACAATGCCAACGCTTAAAAGTCGTGTCGAAAATCCGGGTTCGATTACGATTAATGAAATGAACAAATTGGTCAATGCCGGATTTGACCGTCATATTTTTTTGAACAATGAAGAAAATCAACATCAAGGGTAAGGAATACATTCCCGTCAATGAACGATTGATTCACTTTAATAACCAACCACAATTCAAAGGTTGGTCAATTGTTGAATCGGTTGTTTCAATAGACGACAAGGAAGGAATTTTCAAAGTCACAATTGTTGACGATAACGGCGCGGAAAAAGCGTCGGCGCATTCGCAAGAATACCGCGACAGTTCCTACATCAATAAAACGTCATTTGTTGAAAATGGTTTCACGTCCGCACTTGGACGCGCGCTTGGTTATTTAGGAATCGGAATTGACACGTCGATTGCGTCGGCTGAAGAAGTCGCAAACGCGGTCAAGAATCAATCCAAACAAACCAAACCGCAAGCAAAACCAAAACTTTCAAATGACCAATTGGAAAAAACTTTGAATGGGACACCACACCAAGCGAAAAAGGTGTTCGAAAAATTTGAAGTCACCGCGCAACAACGCGAAAAAATCGTGCAAAAATTTAGCGCATAAACATTTTTTTTAACTATTAATTTTAATTTTTTAACACATGGAAAACACAAAAACGCTTGTCAACGGTTTAATCGTCAAGCAAAATCCAAGCCGACCGGACTTTGTTATTGGTTCGCTTTCATTTAAGATTGAAGAATTCGCGAAATTCGTGAAAGAACACAACAAAAACGGTTGGTTGAATGTTGACCTTTTGACGTCAAAAGCGGGCAAACCTTACGCCGCTTTGAACACGTGGGAACCGGATTCAAAAAAAGAATTTGAAACGATTTCAAGTGACCAAGTTACAAAAGGAAACGACGACGACTTGCCGTTTTAATTCAGCAATTCAAGGGAACGCCCCCCGGTCATTCGGGGGGTTTTAAATTTACAAACAATGAAGAAAATTAAAGATACAAACGAACAATACCATTCAAGCGACGCAATAAGCGCGTCGGGACTGAAATACATATATCAAAATTCAGTTCAAAAATTCTTACAACGTCAAGCATTTTCGTCAAAAGCAATGAACCTTGGTTCGGCGGTACATGCTGCAATGTTGGAACCGGCGGAATACATCAACGACTTTCATGTCATGCCAAAGATTGACGGGCGCACAAAAGCCGGTAAAGAAGAAAAAGCAAAACATGAAGAAATGTCAAAGGGAAAAATACTTTTGACCGCCGACGAAAATGAAATTGTTTCAAGCATTTCGGGCAATTACAATCAACATGAATTGGCGCGAAAGTTTTGCACCGGCGAAATTGAATTGTCACACTACAAACAACATGAAGGCGTTGACGTTCGCATTCGCCCGGACGTTATAAATTACAAAGAAGGGTTTATATCAGACGTCAAAACATGTCAAGACAATTCACCAAAGGCGTTTCGGCGTGACGTTTACAAATACGGTTATCCAATTCAAGCGGTGTTTTATTCCGAAATGTTGGGAATTGACCCTTCCGAATTCCGATTCATTGCAGTACAAACCAAACACCCGTTTTCGGTTGAGGTTTACGCAATGAGTGAACAAATGATTGAATACGGGCGTGAAGGTTGGAAACAAGCGTTTCACGATTGGAAGTTTTATAAGGAAACCGGAATCGCACTTGGACACCAAACCGCTGACGTGAAAGACGATGGCACACTAATTTTGTAAAAATGGAAAAACACGACTTAATCAAAAAAAGAATCAATCAATTTTTGGACATTGATATTGACAAAAAAACAAGACAAAAGGAATTTGTTGAAGCACGAATGATTTATTATTGGCTTTGTTTTTATTTTACAAACATGAACTTGTCAAACATTGCAAAGACATTAAAAAAGAATCATGCAACGGTCATTCATGCGATTCGCAATTTTCCTATTTTCATGGAAACTGACAAAAAATTCAAAGAAAAATTCCTTGCGATTTATGAAACTTTAAAAGAAGACGTTCAAAAAAACACCAAACAAATGTCACTTCAGGAATTGACATTTAGATACAACCAACTTTTGTTGGAAAATGAAAAATTAAAACAAAGAATAAAAAATTTGCAAAAGTAAAAAATTTTTGTTTAATTTTGATAAAACAAACAAACTTGAAAGGTTTCAAAAAATTTTTGGGTGAAGAAGACAAACTTCAAAGAAGTGTTGTCGAATATCTAAAATGGGAATATCCTGAAGCGATTTTCACACACGTTCCAAATGAGGGGCGCCGCACACCGTTTGAAAGATTCAAATTCAAACACCTTGGTTCAAAAGCCGGCGTTCCTGATTTGATGATTTTCAACACAAATTGTGATTTCAATGGACTTGCAATTGAATTAAAAGTTGGACGAAACAAGCCAACAGAATTGCAAATTCAATGGTTGGAATGGCTAAATCAATGCGGTTGGGAAACGCATGTTTTGTACAATTTTGACGACGTCAAAAGTGTTTTGGATTTGTACTTTTTCAAGGTTAAAAACATTTGACATGAAATATCGAAACGTTTACTTTGACGAATCAAATCAAAAAATACGTTGGACGCAAAGCGCGCCCGAGGGTTTTGTATTCAATTATGAATACGTCGGAAAAATGACCCGCGTTGAATTTGATTTGTTGATTGAAGTCCTTTGGGACTTGTACGAAAACGACGTCATTCCATTTGAAATGATATTGTCAAAATTTAGCGAAATAAGAACGTTTTGCGACAAGCTGAAGGAAATAATTGACGACCTTCAAGAAGAATAAAAGAAACAACGAAACAATGAAATTCAACATGATATTCAAACCAAAGCGGTTTGATATATTCACACCCGTTCCAACTTCAATTTTTAGGATTCAAGGGATTTCCCTTGGCGCGGTTGGTTTGTATTGTTATTTGCTTTCGCATGACAACGACAAGCCGGTGACCATTTCATTTTGTGCAAATAATTTTAAGGAAGGCAAAGACGCAATTCGCGCCCGGTTGAAAGAACTTGAAACGTTTGGTTTGGTTCGCCTTGAAACTGTAAAAAATGAAGGTGTTTTTCGTGGGTATAACTATCATTTGATTGACCCCACCGCGTCGGAAAATCCGACACCCCGCGTTGGATTAGCCGCGTCGGAAAATCCGACACAAAGAAAATATAATGACAATAATATCTATAATGACAATATAAACTATAATGACAATATAGATAATATAAATAATATAAATAAAAATAATATCCCTCGAAATTTAAAAACGAAAGAATTTCCGCCGCATATTGAAAAAGCGTTTCCGCATTTTGTTGCATTGTTTCCAAAACGAAATCAACCTAAAACCAAGGCGCAAAAACAAAAATGGTTGGATTGCCTTGACAAAATCGAACGAATTGACAAATACAACATTCGGGACGTTTATTCAGTTTGCAAGCAACTGCGTCAAGACGATTTTTGGCAAAACGTGTTTTTAAGCGTTTTAAAGCTGCGTAATAACGATAAAAACGGCGTGAAGTATGTTGATAGGTTTATGTCTCAAAACGCGCTTAAAACGCGTCCAAATGCGTTTAAACGGGTTTCCGGGCTTATTGACTTTGTAACGTATGAAGACAAAGGAAAAAAAATCGGTGCAAAAACAAACAACGGAAACTTGTATGACTACAACTTGAAACAACTGCTTTCCGAAACTGAATACAACGAACTGTTCAAATACTTATACAAATGAAAACAAATGACAATTTTGCTTATGATTTGGAAGTCGGTCAACGGGGCGAAAACATATTTGCCGACCTACTGACCGGAAAAAAAATTGAAGTCAAAACCGACTTCATTGCGTCCCGAACCGGGAATCTTTATGTTGAATTTGAATGTTGGGGAAAACGAACCGGACTTGCAACAACCAAAGCGGATTTTTGGGTTTTTCTTATCATGAAACAAGGGACAAACAAAAGTTCATTTGGACTTAATGAAATTGAAATCATTAAGTTTGTCAGCACAAATCGACTGAAATCCATTTGTCGCGAATGGTTGAAACACAATGAAAAAGTAAAAGGCGGTCGCGAATCAAACGCCTTTGGTTGTTTAATTAAAATCAATGATTTATGAATTTATTTAAAAATGAAATTTTGCAATTCAGTTTTTTTGTACTGTTTTGCTTTTTTACATGGCTTATGTTTTTTGCGAACCTTGCAACGGCGTTTCACGATTGCAACAAATTTTGTATGCCATGAAAATTTTTGACAACATTTTATTTTTTGTATTGATATCAAT
>CENR01014507.1_pt1 | contig 29780 bp, 32 predicted proteins | sample 530181 | NCBI WGS metagenome assembly CENR01 (sample SAMEA2619677, study PRJEB7988) | marine metagenome | biome: marine biome (ENVO:00000447); feature: surface water layer (ENVO:00002042); material: "saline water (ENVO:00002010), including plankton (ENVO:xxxxxxxx)" | depth 5 m | reverse complement strand
TTGTAATCAGTAGGTCATTGGTTCGATCCCGATAGGAGGCTCTGAAAATCAGGAAGTTACGAAAGTAGCTTCCTTTTTTTATGCCCTATTGCGTGCTTTTTGCGTGCTTTTATTTTCCTCAGTTAAAGGAGTAATTATTTTAAGAATTTACTTCTAAAGCACGTCTCGATTGTCTATTCTTATTTAGAGTAAAATAAACGTGTAAATCCCTATATTTAGGTTTTACACACAACAAAATAGAGAATATCCCTATGGCCAAACAGAAGGAAAAACCAATCGAAGTAACCCTTTGGGATGCTGCCAACAAGCTCAGAGGAAGCGTAGAACCTGCCGAATATAAACATGTAGTGTTGAGTTTGATCTTCTTAAAGTTTGCCAGCGACAAGTTTGAAGAACACCGAGCTAAGCTCATTGCCGAAGGCAAAGAGAAGTATGTTGAAATGCCCGCATTCTACAATCAGAACAATGTGTTCTTTTTGGAAGAAAACAGTCGTTGGAATTTTCTAATTAAAAAATCGAAGCAAAACGACATTGCCCTGCTCATTGACACAGCCCTACATACCATTGAGAAAAACAACAAAGCTCTTAAAGGTGCATTGCCTGACAACTACTTTTCACGCTTGGGCTTAGATGTAACCAAATTGGCTTCTTTGCTTGATACCATAAATGATATTGATACCACTAAAGACCCCAAGCAAGACCTGGTAGGTAAGGTGTATGAATACTTCCTTTCAAAGTTTGCTTTAGCGGAGGGAAAAGGCAAGGGAGAATTTTATACCCCAAAAAGCATAGTAAACTTGATTGCCGAAATGATTGAACCATACAAGGGTATTATCTATGACCCTGCTTGTGGCTCAGGAGGCATGTTTGTACAGAGCATCAAGTTTATTGAAGCTCACCACGGCAACAAAAAAGAGATTTCTATTTACGGACAGGAATACACAAATACCACCTACAAGCTGGCAAAGATGAACCTTGCCATACGTGGGATTAGTGGAAACTTGGGCGAGAAAGCAGCTGATACCTTTGGAGACGACCAACACAAAGACTTGAAAGCCGACTACATAATGGCAAACCCACCTTTTAACCAAAAGGATTGGCGTGCAGAAAATGAACTAACAGACGACCCTCGCTGGATGGGTTATGACGTACCGCCAAAGAGTAATGCCAATTACGGTTGGATTTTGAATATGGTAGCCAAACTCTCAGACAATGGCGTAGCAGGTTTTATCTTGGCAAACGGAGCATTAAGTGGCGGTGGCGAAGAATACAAAATACGCAGAAAACTGATTGAAAATAAATTGGTGGAAGCTATTTTGGTATTGCCAAGAAACTTGTTTTATACCACCGACATCAGCGTTACGCTGTGGATTCTAAACAAGAACAAAAAAGAACAGACCCGAAAAATTGGGGATGAAACTCGCAAATACCGTGAGCGTGAAAACGAAATTCTGTTTATGGACTTGCGGCAAATGGGCGAACCCTTTGAAAAGAAATACACCCAGTTTTCTGATGATGATATTCAAAAAGTAGTGAGTACTTTCCACCAATGGCAGGTTGAGGAGATAGAAAATGTACCAGAGTTCTACTATGCGGCTACCTTAGAAGAAATAGAGAAAAAGGATTTTTCACTTGTGCCGAGCAAATACATCGAATTTGTAAACCGAGACGAAAACATAGACTTTGACGATAAAATGACTGCTTTAAAAAGTGAGTTTGCCAACTTGCTCAAAGCAGAAGCCCAAAGCAAAAATGATTTACTAAACGTGTTCAAAGAGTTGGGTTATGAAATCAAATTATAAGCGTTTAGGTGATTACATACAGCCAGTTGAAGGCAGAAATACGGATTTACGTGATATTCCCCTTATGGGATTGAGCATCAACAAAGTATTTATTTCATCCATTGCCAACACTATTGGCACCAATATGGCAACCTACCGAATAATCAAACGCAATCAATTTGGTTATGGTCCTGTAACTTCTAGAAATGGCGAAAAAATTACCATTGCGTTATTTGATGACTATGATGAAGCAATGATTTCACAGGCTTATGTTCCTTTTGAAGTTAACAGCACAGAAGAGCTTTTGCCTGAATACTTAATGATGTGGTTTCGCAGACCTGAATTTGATCGATATGCACGATTTAAAAGCCACGGCAGTGCCAGAGAAATTTTTTCTTGGGACGAAATGCAGGAAGTAGCGCTCCCCATCCCACACATAGACAAACAACGAGAAATCGTAAAAGAATACAACACCATCCAAAACCGCATCAAACTTAATGAGCAACTCATCCAAAAACTCGAAGAAACCGCACAGGCGATTTATCGGGAGTGGTTTGTGGATGGAATTGATTTGGAGAAATTGCCAGAGGGGTGGATAGCAGGTGAATTAAGTATGATTTCTAAGAAAATATATAGCGGAGGTACTCCGTCAACTGAAGTTGATGAATTTTGGAATGGTGAGTATTATTGGTTTTCTTCCGGTGAAACTGGTAATAAATATATTCTTAGTACAGAAAAAACGATCACTAAAGAAGGCATACAGAAATCAACTACAAAAAAAGCGCAAAGATTAAGTACTGTAATTGCAACCGCGGGTCAGGGTAAAACTAGAGGTCAATCTGCTCTGATTTTTAATGATGTTTATATTAACCAGTCTGTTATCTCTGTAGAACCATTAAATACTGAATATTCATATTTCATTTTCCTAAACATTAATTCAAGATATGAGGAATTAAGAAATGATTCGGACGCTCAAAGTATCAGAGGTAGCATCAATTCAAATGATATTAAGGGGTTCTCAACGGTAGTTCCATTGAATGATATTATGCTAGAATTTCACAAGATCGTTTCTCCATTTTTTGAAATAATTGAGAATAAAATGAAACAAAATCAAAAGCTTACAGAGATGAAGGGGCTATTGCTTTCAAGGTTGGCGACAGTAGAATAAAATTACGGCATGATAGTATCTCTCAACATAAAAAATGTAGCTACTTATGACCCTGAAAATGGGGTGAAAATAGATGGGTTAAAAAAAGTAAATTTCATCTATGGGACTAATGGTAGTGGCAAAACAACCATTTCAAATTTTCTACAAAATCCAGTTAATCCAAAATTTGCAAGTTGTAGTTTGAACTGGAAAAACGAAACACCAATTAAAGCTTTGGTATACAACAAAGAGTTTCGAGAACAGAACTTTGGTAACGGAAAAATAAATGGGGTTTTTACGCTTGGTCAGGCGACTACCGATGAAATAAGGGTAATTGATGATAAAATTGAAGCATTAAAAATCATAAAGGCCGATGGAGCAAAAAAGCGTGAAGCGTTTGACAAGCAAAAACTTAAAAAGGAAGATTTAGAAAAAGAGTTTACTGAGAACAGTTGGAAGAAGATTTATAAGAAGTATGATAAAGAATTCAAGGAAGCCTTTATAGGCTCAATGAAATCTGGCGAATTGTTTAAAAATAGATTGTTACAAGAGTTTGCCAATAACACCGCTACTTTGAAAACGCTGGAAGAATTAAGAGAAAAAGCAACAACAATCTTTGGAGAAGTTCCAATAAATATTTCACCAATAGACACTCTCAGCTGTGACAGAATTCTTGAAATTGAGATTGATCCTGTTTGGAAAAAAATAATTGTAGGTAAGGCAGATGTAGACATTGCCAAATTAATTCAAAAGCTGAACATCAACGATTGGGTAAATCAAGGAAGAACTTATATCCAAGAAGAAGATGAAACCTGTCCTTTTTGTCAGCAGCCAACCATTTCAGAAAATTTCAAAAATCAGTTGGAGAGTTTTTTTGATGAAACGTATCTCGAAGATATTGGATCACTCAAAGCATTAAAGGAAGAATACAATTCTTTGACCCAAAATCTTATTAATGAATTAATTGAAATAGAAGAAAACCAAAAGAGTTTTAAAGGCACAAAGCTAAATATTGATAAATTTTCGGCCTATCTCAAAACTCTGATAAGTCAGAATATTACAAATAGCGAGTTTTTAAATAATAAAATCAAGGAGCCGAGTAGAAGCATTGAGTTGGTTTCTCTAAAAGAACAATTGGAATTAATCGCAGGCTTAATCACAAATGCCAATGCGGAGATAAAAAAGCATAACGATATCGTTGCCAATTTCCACGCTGAAAGAGCTGCTTTAGTCCTTCAGATATGGAAGTTCTTAATTGAAGAATTTAGAATTGATATCGAAAAATTTATTTCCGACAAAACAGGAATAGAAACGGGGATAGCGGCATTGCAAACACAATTGCAGGCAAAATGGGATGAATACAAGGCATTAGATATCGAGATCAAAAACTTGAGTAAGAATGTAACTAGTATTCAGCCAACAGTTGATGAAATTAACCGACTTCTAAAATCTTATGGGTTTTTAAACTTTGAAATTGTCCCTACAGCAGAAAGCGGATTTTATCAAATACAGCGTGAAGATGGTGAAGTCGCTGAAACAACTTTAAGTGAAGGAGAAATTACCTTTATTACGTTTTTGTATTTCTTGCAACTTGCTAAAGGTGGAGAAACAGAAGAGTCTGTAAACGAAGAAAGAATTTTAGTGATTGATGATCCCATTTCTAGTTTAGATAGCAATGTATTATTTGTTGTCAGTACTCTAATTAAGGAAATAATTAAAACTGTAAAATCAGATTTAGGGAATATCAAGCAGATAGTCTTGCTAACGCACAATGTTTATTTTCACAAGGAAGTTTCTTATGAGGGTTTGAACAGAAAAGGAGAAAAATCTCAATTCTGGATTTTGCGAAAGAATAACAAAGTATCAACAATTCATTTTTATGCTGTTAACAACCCAATACAATCATCTTATGAATTGCTTTGGCGAGAAATAAAAGAATGGGAAAATAATTCAGGGATTACTATTCAAAATACAATGAGACGAATCCTTGAAAACTATTTTAGCATTTTAGGGAGCAAAAGAGATGATTTATTAATAAATAAGTTTCCCGCTCAAGAGGAAAAGGATATTTGCAGGTCTTTGCTAAGCTGGGCAAACGAGGGTTCACATACTTTACCAGATGATTTATTTATTGAAGCTCCTGACGGCACTATTATTAAATACTTGAAGGTGTTTGAGGATATATTTACTTATACGAAAAATACTGGACACTATAATATGATGATGGGAATTGAACCTGAAAATGAAGTTGTCGCTTAATGAAAATCACTGAAGAGAAATAAAAATCAATGGCAAAATACTCCGTACATCAGCAACCCGTAGAAACTTTATTAAGTTGGATAAAGGCAGGTGAAATCGCTATTCCTGAAATCCAACGACCATTTGTTTGGAAAGCAGCTAAGGTAAGAGATTTGATAGATTCTTTATACCATGGTTATCCTGTGGGCTACATCATTACTTGGCGAAACCCTGATGTAAAGCTAAAAAATGGAGAGATGTCGGCAGGTAAAAAAGTGTTGATTGATGGCCAGCAACGTATTACCGCACTAACAGCAGCCATAGTAGGGCAAAGAGTATTAGATAAAAACTATAAGGAAATCAATATCCGTATTGCTTTCAATCCTATCACCGAAAAATTTGATGTACTCAACAAAGCCATTGAAAACAGTTCAGAGTGGATAAACAGCATCAATCCCATTATCAATGATGAAATTACTATCAGCAAGGCACGTAGAGATTATATGGATGCCAACCCAGAAGCAGATGAAGTGTTAATAGAACAACGCATTGAGGAACTGAAAAAAATCAAAAATAAGCAGGTTGGAATTATAGAGTTAGACCACTCCTTGGATATTGATACGGTAACTGAGATTTTTATTCGCATCAATCAAAAAGGCGTAGTGCTGAGCAATGCCGACTTTGTGATGTCTAAAATTGCCGCAGACGAAAAACATGGTGGCAACAAAATGCGCAAGTTGGTAGATTACTTCTGCCGTTTGGTGGTAGACAAAGATTTTAATAGACACATCTTAGATAACGACAAAGAGTTTGTCGCTCACGATTACTATAAAACAATCAAATGGATGGCAGCAGGTAGTGATGATTTATATATTCCTGACTATATCGATTTTTTGCGCGTGGCCTTTACCTTCAAGTTTCACCGAGGAAAATTTAGCGATTTAGTGGCCTTACTTTCAGGTAGAAATTTTGAAACTCGAACTTACGAAGATGAAATAGCCGAAAGAAGTTATGCGGCACTATCAGAAGGATTGAATGATTTTGCTAATCAAACCAACTATCAACGTTTTATAATGATTGTGAAGTCCACAGGGCTTATCAGTGACAAACTCATATCTTCAAAAAATAGCCTTAATTTTTCGTATGCATTGTATCTGAAATTGCGTAAAGACGGCATGCAAGAAACCGAAACACAGAGATTTGTAAAAAAATGGTTGGTGATGTCCTTGTTGATAGGTAGATATTCAGGCTCAGCCGAATCAAGGATAGATGAAGACATAAAACAAATACAAGAAAAAGGGATTGCAGCTTATTTGCAACAAATGGAGCAAACAGAATTAGGTGAAGGTTTTTGGGAGTTTGGTTTGGTGAGTGATTTAGAAACGTCAAGCATAAATAATAACGCTTACAACGTGTATTTGGCAGCACAATGTAATCATAACGCCACCGCCTTTTTATCAAAAAGTATGAAGATTAGTTCGCTTATCGAACAGAGGGGCGATATACATCATATTTTTCCAAAGAAATACCTTGTCAAAAATAACTTTACCCCCAAACAATATAATCAGGTTGCCAATTTTGTTTACACTGAGCAAGCTACCAATATAAAAGTTGGGGCAATGGCACCAACAGAATATATTGCCAAAGTGAAGTCAGAAATTGCAGCTGGTATAACTAATATCAGTACAGTAGATTCTGAAATTATTTTGAATGCAAACCTTAAAAACAGTGACATTCCATTGAGTTTAGAAACTAGCACATTTGAAGATTATGAAGAGTTCTTAGACAAAAGAAGAAAGCTAATGGCTAAAAAGATTAAAGAATATTACGAGAATTTGTAGTCAATGAAATTCACTGAAGAAAAATTAGAAAAGGCATTTACCGAACTGTTGGAGCAAGAAGGTTTCCTTCACTACTTAGGCATTATCGATAATCCAAAAAAATCATGAATTACAATCTTAACTCTTCTAATCCTGATACTAAAGACTCTTCCTCTGGTTAGTGCTTAGAAAATTTTTTAATTATGGCCAAATTACCAAAAAACAAGACACTCTATATAATCGGAAATGGTTTTGATTTACATCACAACCTAGATACTTGGTACTCTTCTTTTGGGCTATTTTTGAAGAGGAAATACGGTGATGTATATGATGTGTTTTTGGAGTATTATGGATTTGGCGATTTGAATGAAAAAGATAAAGAAAGTTTAAAAGACCCAATGTGGTGGGAATTTGAAGCTTCATTAGCCGAAATGGACGGTGATATGTTGCTAGAAAACCATGTAGAACACGTTCCTAATTATAGTAGTGATGATTTTAGAGACAGAGATCGATATGATATTCAAATTTATATTCAAGATATTGTAGACAAGGCAACATTAAAAATGAGGCAAGCATTTGAGGAGTTCATAAATAATGTTGCTTATCCTGATGTTCTAACAAGCAAATTGGCTAATATAGATAAAGAAGCTTTGTTTCTCTCATTCAACTATACAGATACTTTGGAGCGTTATTACAAAGTAGCCAGAGAGAATATTGAATATATCCACAATAAAGCAGGAGAAGGTGACGATCTTATTTTGGGCCACGGCATAGACCCATCAGAGTTTAGAAGACAGGAAGATGAACCACCAGAAGAACCTGAAGAACGGGAGCGATGGGAAGAATGGATGGCAGACCAATACGATTATTCAATTGAAAAAGGTAAAGACGAAGTACGTTGGTATTTCCAAAAATCCTTCAAGCCAACAGAAGATGTTATTTCTCAAAGGCATTCCTTTTTTGATAAGCTGTCAAAAATTGAAAGAGTTTACGTGCTAGGTCACTCTTTAGCTGAAGTAGATTTGCCATATTTTAGGGCGCTTAAAAAGCGTTTGCATGGGAATGAAGAATGGGTGGTTTCTTATTACAGAGACTCTGAAATAGCCAATAGAAAAGCAATTATACAGTCTTTAGGTGTAGCCGAGGATAAAATTCATCTAACAACGATTAGCAGGTTATAAATATGGGGAAATTCACCGAAGCACAATTAGAAAAGGCATTTACTGAGTTGTTGGGGCAAGAAGGCTTTCCTCATCATTTAGGTATTAGCATTGTCCGAAAACCCGATGAAGTATTGATTGAGGAAGATTTACGTCAATTCCTTTTTACCCAATACGCAGTACAGGGCATTACAGCGAATGAAGTCAATTCTATTATTCTTCAACTTAAATCACTTCCATCCTCCGATTTATATGAAAGCAACAAGGCTTTTTTACGAATGCTTTCTGATGGTATTATCTTAAAAAGAGAAGACCGAAACCAAAAAGACATTTACATTCAGCTCATCAATTACGCAGGGCTTAATAAGCACCGCCAACCCAGTGAAAATGAGGTAATTTCTATTACTGCCGAGGAGGAAGTGGACTATCCTGTGGACACCAACATTTACAAGTTTGTCAATCAATTTGAAATTGTAGGTACAGAAAAACGCATCCCTGACGGTATCGTGTATATCAACGGTTTGCCTGTGGTGGTGTTTGAGTTCAAAAGTGCCATTCGGGAAGAAGCAACCATTTATGATGCGTTCAAACAATTAACTATTCGCTACCGCAGAGACATTCCCGAACTGTTTAAATACAATGCCTTTTGTGTGATCAGTGATGGTGTAAACAACAAAGCAGGTTCATTCTTTGCTCCGTATGAATTTTTCTATGCGTGGCGAAGAGTTGCAGGGCTTGCTAAAGACGTTGATGGTATTGATTCAATGTTTACGCTTATACAAGGGATGTTCAATAAAAACCGTTTACGGGACATCATTCGGAACTTCATTTACATCCCTGATAACAGCAAAAAGGAAGAAAAAATAGTATGTCGCTATCCGCAGTATTACGCTGCAAGGACCTTGTACGACAACATTAAAAAGGCCCAAAAACCTGAAGGTGATGGGAAAGGCGGAACTTATTTTGGTGCCACAGGTTGCGGAAAGAGTTTCACAATGCTTTATCTCACAAGATTGTTGATGAAAAGCGAATACTTTGAAAGTCCAACCATTGTTTTAATAACTGACCGAACCGATTTAGATTCTCAGCTTTCAGAACAATTTGTAAACGCTAAAAAGTTTTTGGGCGATAACAATGTAGAGAGCGTAGAAAGCAGAGCCGATTTGAGGGACAAACTACAAGGCAGACAAAGTGGTGGCGTTTTCCTCACCACCATTCACAAGTTTACTGAAGATACTGAACTGCTGACCGAAAGAAGCAATGTGATATGTATTTCTGATGAAGCTCACAGAAGTCAAACCAACCTTGATCAAAAAGTGAAGGTCACTGAAAAAGGCGTATCTAAAACCTTCGGTTTTGCCAAGTATCTGCACGACTCTTTGCCCAATGCGACTTATGTTGGCTTTACAGGTACACCTATTGATGCAACGCTTGATGTTTTCGGTAAAGTTGTTGATGCCTATACAATGACAGAATCTGTGAAAGATGAAATCACCGTGCGGATTGTGTATGAGGGCAGAGCCGCCAAAGTTGCTTTGCAGAACAGCGAATTGGAGAAAATTGAAAAGTATTATGAAGAAGCCGCTGAGTTAGGTTCAAATGAATACCAAATAGATAAAAGCAAACAAGAAACGGCCAATATGAACGCCATTTTGGGCGACCCAGACCGTTTACGAGCCGTTGCAGAAGATTTTGTAAACCACTACGAAAACAGAATCTCGGAAGGGGCGACTGTAAAGGGTAAAGCCATGTTTGTAAGTAGTAGCCGTGAAATCGCCTACGAATTATATAAGAATATTATTGAACTCCGTCCTGAATGGGCTGAAATACGAGAAGCCGAAGAAGGTGTAGAGTTGTCCGAAAAAGACAGACGGGAGCTCAAGCCCATTGAGCGTATCAAAATGGTAATGACCAGGGGGCAAGATGACATCAAAGTATTGTACGATTTATTAGGCACCAAAGAAGATAGAAAAGAACTTGACCGCCAATTCAAAAACCCAAAGTCCAATTTTAAAATAGCCATTGTGGTTGATATGTGGCTCACAGGTTTTGACGTACCCTTCTTGGATAGCATCTATATTGATAAACCGATACAGCAACACAATTTAATTCAGACCATCTCAAGAGTAAACCGCAAGTTTGAAGGTAAAAACAAAGGTTTGGTTGTGGATTATATTGGGATCAAGAAAGCTATGAATATGGCACTTGCCAAATACAACAAGGGAGATGAAGACAATTTTGAAGACATTGAACAGTCATTAGTTGTTGTAAGAGACCACTTGGATTTATTGGCAAAACTGATGCACAAGTTTGACAATACTAAGTACTTCAATGGTAGCACTATTGAGCAACTTAATACTTTGAATATGGCTGCTGAATATGTTCAGTTGACCAAAGAATTAGAAACCCGATTCATGGGCTTAGTTAAGAGACTAAAAGCAGCTTATGATATTTGTGCAGGAAGCGAAAAACTAACCCAAATAGAAAGAGATTATACGCATTTCTATTTGGCTATCCGTTCTATTGTTTTCAAACTCACCAAGGGTAATGCTCCTGACACAGCACAGATGAACGCAAGAGTTCGGGAAATGATAAAGGATGCCTTGCAAAGTGATGGTGTAGAAGAAATCTTCAAACTTGGTGAAGAAGGCGAAACTGAACAAGATATTTTTGATGAAGACTATTTGGCTAAGATTGACAAAATCAAATTACCGAATACCAAAATCAAATTATTGCAACAGCTTTTAGCCAAAGTAATTGGCGAAATGAGAAAAGTAAACCGAGTCAAAGGAATTGACTTCTCTAAGAAAATGCAAGCCATTGTAGAGCGCTACAATGACAGAGATGCCAACGACATTTTGCGGAGTGAGGTGTATGAGGAAATGGCAAACGCCTTAACTGACTTAATTTGGGAAGTTCACAAAGAGTTTTCAGCAGGAGATGAACTAGGCATTGGTTTTGAAGAAAAAGCATTTTACGACATTCTAAAAGAGCTTTGTAAAAAGTACGATTTTACCTACCCAGAGGAAAAATTGATTGACTTAGCAAAAGCCGTTAAAGAATTGGTTGACGGACAAGCAAAATTCCCAGATTGGAATAAGCGAGACGACATTAAATCAGCTTTAAAAGTTGGGCTCATACTCTTACTTGACGAGTTTGGTTATCCACCAGTCGAGAGAGACGAAGTATATGTGGAAATATTTGAGCAAGCCGAAAACTTTAAAAAGAACAGAGAAATTATAAAATAGACAAAAAAGACCCGATGGATCAAATCGGGTCTCTCTGTGAATTATATTTAGCTCTGCCATATAACACTGATTGTATAATTGTAGAAGGGGACAAATAGACAAAACTCTTTGATGAGATAATCGGACTCTCTTGATTTGAGCTTTAGCCAACAAGATTTATACACTTCCTGTTGTCGTTCATCGCCATAATATCTATTTGTGGTATTGAACATTTCATAGGCAACAGTTCCGTAGGGTGGAGGCGAATTACCATCAAATTCAATGAATTCATTGAAATCGCTAGATGTTTTGAACCATCCCATTCGATTGTCTTTGCAGTAAATTACTCCTACTGGATAATGTCCGCATTTCACAAACTTTAGTATAGCGGCAGTTTTACTAACATCAAAACCATCAGCTAAGTAGTCAATAAGTTCGGGGTTGAATTTTCCTGTGCACTCACTTCTAAATATATCAGTTGGCATTAAAAATTCAGAAGCGAAGTCATTCGCTTCTTTTTCGTATTGATTTGATTGAAACCAACTTACAAGGTTGTATTCTGAATCTGAGATAATCGGTAGTATGTGCCTGTGTAATTCATAATGTCCCAGCTCATGTGCAGCCGCGAAACGCTTCTTTGGTAAAAAGCTGATCTCAGAGTTAATAGTTATAATTGATTTACCTTGAAAGCTCACGATTTCTCCTTCTTTACCTTTTAAGGACTTTTCTTCATAGGTAGCTCCTCTTCCTCTTATTATTGTTTCTATAGGAAAGTCAGTCGGTTCATCGAGACCACATTCATACAAAACCCGCTGTGCAGCTATTTCAGCGGTTGAAAATGAAGCTCCCATTAATCTTGCTTTTTATTGTCTTCTACAAGCTTGAGGTAATAGTACTTCTCCAAAGTGTTTCTTATATCTTCTTTCGTGAATGATTCAATATTTCGATTGTGCAAGACTAAATCATTCTCACTCAGAAAATTTCTAAAAGAGAAGCGCGTATCACTCATTAAGTCATTAACCAAGGATTTTGCTTTTTCTAAGAGATGATTGAGGGCATTATCAGAGGCTAATTTTTTTTCTGCATTTAATTGAAGTCTTAAGCGTTTTAGCCTCTTTATCCCCTCAGCCTTAATTTCATCATAGTTTAGACCCTCTTGCTTCATAAATTGTTTGGCTGTCTCCTCTGAGTGACTTACCGTATCCCATTCTCCGATGAGTAAATTGATGTAATTACGATTTGATAAATTGTCGTTGGAACTCATGACTCCTTTTTCTTCATATGAAACTTCTTTTGTACTTTTTGCCTCACCGTACCTAATCGCCTGTAAGCGTTTAGATAGTCCTTCTCGCTTAAACTGAACTCATTCATAATTTCTTCTCTGGACATCGAATAAACACAAATTCCCAGAAAAACATTTTCTAAATCGCTGTCTCCTTGAACTTGTTTTTCCATTTCAGCTAAAATTGCTTGAAGATCAAGTTCATCTGTGAAGGTGTTTTCGATCAATGGGTAAATGCTCTCAGCATAAGTTTGACTGTCATCCTCCATTCTAAGCTGTTCAGCAAGTATGTCTCGGCTTTTCTTGTTTTCAGCACCTCTGGCATCAGGTCGGATTATGTTACGAATAACGTTGTACTTGAGGTACTTCATAAAATCTCCTCTTGATGGCTTGTATTTTGAAGGATTCCTCAAGTGGAATTCTATGGCATCCATAACATAATCATGAATTTGTTTTCCTTTAATAGTCGACTCTCCATCGATCTTGATATACCAATCAAAGGAATTGATCAGAGATCGGACATAAACGTATAGCTGACCATAAACTTCTTCTAAGTCTATTTTGGCTTCTTCTGAATCATTGTTAACTGTGCTCACCTGATATTGTATGTATAGTTTTTACTTTTTTTTTCAACTCACCTGAAAAAAAAGAGAACCCGAGTACATAGACCAATAGAAAATAAATATAAAGTTATGAATAACCCTAAATTCCAATTGTTCCGTAGTAGTACGAATGCTCAGTATTACTTCAGGTTGAAAGCGAGCAATGGTGAAACCGTTTTAGCCAGTGAGGGATATGTTTTCAAACATTCCTGCCAAAATGGAATCGCTTCGGTGAAGGCCAATGCGCCTTATGATTCACGTTATGATCGAAGAACCGCCTCGAATGGGCAGTATTACTTCGTCCTAAAGGCTTCTAATGGAGAGATAATTGGCACCAGCGAAATGTATACAACTTCTTCTGCAAGAGAAAATGGTATAGCCGCTGTTAAAAGAGATGCCCCTAATGCTCCAACAGAGGATTTAACGTAAATTCAATACTCTTAGCAACTTCATCAAATACGCTTTATAGAGGGTTAATTTAGGTTTTAATAACAACTTTGGCAATGTATTTGATGAAGTAATGCTATTTCTTCATCCAAATAATAGAAATGAATATACTTATAATAAACTCCCCGCTGTTTCGAGAAAAGAATGACAGGTATGATGAAGATTCATTGCCTCCATTGGGTCTGGGGTATATAGCAACACATTTGAAGGAAAAAGGGCATGATGTGTTGTTACTAGACGCTATTGAAAAAAATATGCCAGTAGCCGAGGTCGTTTCTTTTATTGAGACTCTTAAACCTCAAGTTCTGGCTATTAATATTTTCACAACGAACTACGGACTGGTAAAAGATATTATCGAAGGCCTGACAGTAAATCTCCATATAATTATAGGGGGACTATCAACAAAGGACTTATACTCAAAGATATTTAATTGGAGCACTCCAAATAAAATAGATGTCGTGTTTGGAGATGGTGAGCTAATCTGTGAAGATTTGGTTGAAGGTGATCTAAAACAAACTCCATTAGCCGAGAATGGAAATAGGCGGGCTTTTAAAATAGATGCCACATCACCTTATTACGTGCATGACTTATCATTACCTCACCTTGATAGAAGCTTCTTTATTAATGAGCCAGTAGTTCATCCTTTAGGATTTATAGAGGCTAATATAGTTGCTAGTCGCGGTTGCATTTACAATTGTGCCTTTTGTGCAGCAGCTTCTTCTGTAAATAGAGAATTTGGAACACGTGAAAGATCCGTTCATTCTATCCAAGATGAATTGGATAGTATTCGTAAAGAACTTCCAATGGTGAATTCAATCAGGGTCTTGGATGATCTTTTTCTTAAAAACTCAAGAAATATTTATCAAGCGATAGAGGCATTTTCACCTTATAGTTTTCAATGGCGTTCTATGGCTCACGTAATGACTTTTAATCGAGTTGAAGCAAAAACTCTTCTGGCTCTCAGAAAATCAGGATGTAGGGAGCTATTTATTGGTGTTGAGTCTGGATCACCCAAAATATTGAAAGCAATTCATAAGACACCAAATCCGACTACAATTAAGAAAAACCTTGAAAGTGTTATGAGGGCAGGGATTTCTTTAAAAACGTACTTTATCTACGGTTTTCCTGAAGAAGATATTGAAGATATGGAATTGACTTTTTTACTGGCTTCGTCCCTTAGAGAGATGGCAGATAAGTATAAGGTTGACTTTAGAACAAGTGTTTTTCAGTTTAGGCCCTATAATGGGACTGAATTACATCATCAATTAGCAAAGGATGGTCAGATTGAAGAGGATGTAAAAAGTGTGGAGCCTAACACCAATCTTTCCGACAAGATAGGGAGGCTTCAGTTTAATTTTCACAGTGGCAACTATTCAAATGTTGCTTCAGAGGTTGTATATGACTATATTTATCGCACAACTAACTTAAGCTGCGCTAAATATCTTGACGCGATCTCTCAAAATAAACCCATCTCAAAGTAGAGCTTGCCTTTCTTGTGGCCTCTTCTTGAACCAACTACCAATCAAAGAAAATAAGGCATCTGCAGATGTATTTTGGGTTGGTCTTTCAGCTGTAAAACTGGATGAAAAAGTGCATAATTTGCCTTTGTCTCAATCAACAAAATCTGGAGGTTTGATTTTTGACATAGAAATGGATTGTAGAAAGGATTTAGTTTTTTACAAGACCAACGCTGTGAAATGCTTACCCTTAAAATCAACTAAAATTCGCTATCCTTCAAGGTCAGAGATGCAGGATTGTTATCCCAATCTTGAACTTGAAATCGAAGTTTTGTCACCAAAGATCGTTTTTCTACTGGGGAAACAAGTGTCGGACTTTATCTTATCCCAACATGGAAAGAAAATTTCTGGCTTGAGCAAAGAGTTCATTTATGAGCCTATTGAGATAGGTCAAACTCTCTATGTGCCAGTGCATCACCCTTCTTATATTTTGGTTTATAAACGAAAAAAAATCGATCAATATATAAGGGCTATTTCTAATCTAATCAATCAGTCAACTGCCCTTGAAAAAGTGGCATAACTAAAAGTAGATGTAACCGATTGAATTTTTTTTGATGTCTCAACGCGAACTGGAACAATTTTAGAAATTGAAGGTAACCTTAACAATGATTGGCAATTGAGTGTACCTAGCTTAATAGCTAGGCACACCTTTTTTGTACTATTGAACTCTATTTACGTTAGGAAGATTGATCAGATAATCATTAGCTGGCATTCTACATTTAACCGATTTAGGTTCATTGTCATTAGCGACAACTTTCAGCTTTGCATCTAAAGCATCTGCCCAGCAGTATAGATTAAATGAAGTTGGTGTACGAAGACCACATTCCCATTTGCTGATTAACCTATCCGCGACACCAAGCCTGTAGTTTAATTCTTCTTGTGTGTACTTCCGTTGTTTCCGAAGTCTTACAAGTTCCTTGACAACATCTCTTAAAAAATCATCACGCTCTTTAAATGGGTAGATAACATTGTTTTTCATTGTTCAATCTCCTTTCGTTTTTGATGAACAGGGTTTGAGCATACTTGCCCGATTTGGTTAGAGGTACGCACAGAGTGTGCATGCTTTCAATCTCATATTATGGAAACCAACTCAAGCGATTTTTCTTAATTGTCAAGTGGGGGAATGCGAAAACATACTTTGATATTCTTTATCACCTTTGAAGTATTGTGCGTACCATCTTTCTCTCTTCCCTTTTAAATTCCAATAAGAGAAAAGTCAGGAGAGCTCAAATGCGTATTAGACGAGATATATATGGTAAAGTGTATGTTGACGGTGAACTAACGATAGAGCGATTAGAGCGGTGTTTGAAAGTATCGGCTAAGGTGGTTTCTATTCACGGTGACAAATACCTACCTCTTTTCGTTAGAATCAACCAAGAGCTTGAAGAAATGCGAAACAAAAAAATGATGATGGATTTAGCTCAAAGAATTGCCAATGATAATTAAAACGTCACTCATTTCATCACTCATTTTTGAATACACAACCCTTCTTTGGAGGTTAAAAATCCTTTAAAATCAAATGCTTGATTGATTATACTCTTTCTGGTCGATTCCCATCACCCGCTCCATTTTCATAACTCCTCAAAACCATTAAAACTTTGATTTTAAATGATTATTAAGTTTGATTGACAATTCATTTAGCTCTTGTTATGCTATTTCATCACTCATTTCATCACTCATTTTATCACTCAAATTCTAACACAAGGGGTCGTGATGAAGCACATTTTGAAAATAGGGAAGAGGTATCATTATAATAGAAGAGTACCTTCAGAACTCTCAGAATTTGATCCCAGAGAATATGTCCGAATCTCTTTAAAAACCGATAGCTATAAAGAAGCTTGTCAAAAGGCAGGGGTATATGATCAAAAGGTAGAAGCTTATTGGAATGAACTTCTTAAGGCAGGAAAAACGTATAAAAGTGAGACTTTCCAAAGCGTAGTCCGAAAAGCAAGGTTATTGGGTTTTGAGTATAAATCAGTAGAGGAACTGACTAAAATTGATTTGCATGAAATCGTCAAAAGGCATGAGGCATTAGAGGGGAAAGAGAAGTCAAAACCCGTAGTAGAAGCTGTTTTAGGAAGAGCCTCTGAAAAATCGCTTACATTATCACAAGTTCCCGACAACTTTTGGGCTATTTCTGAGAATAGGATCATGAATAAGTCAGCAGATCAGGTTAGGAAATGGAAAAACCCAAGAAACAGAGCCTTCAATAACCTGATTGAATTGATTGGAGATAAAGAAGTAAATCAGTTGACAAGAGATGACATGGTTGCCTTTAGAGATTGGTGGATCAAAAGAATTCAATTAGATCGCCTTACTAGAAATTCGGCCAATAAAGAAATACACGCAATTAAAAACATGGTAGAAGCGATCAATGAACACGAACGACTCGGGCTTGATACATCATGGTTATTCAGTAAAATTGGCTTATTGGATAGGGGAAACAAGGCAAAACGGAAATCTTTCGATTCGCATTTCATAATTAAAAACTTTCTTCAAGAGAGTTCTTTAAAAGGGTTAAATGAAGAAGCTAAGGCCATCGTGAAAATATTGGCCGAAACGGGCGCAAGACCGATAGAAATATGTGGACTTGAAAAAGACGATATTGTTCTTGACGTTGAAACGCCTCACATCAAGATCAGATTTAAGGAAAAGCAGGAATTAAAAACAATATACAGCGAGAGAGATATTCCTTTGATCAGTTTGGCTCTTGATACTATCAAGTCTTACCCAGAAGGATTTCCTAAATATAGAGGTCGATCAAACGCACTTTCGGCAACTGTCAATAAATTCTTCCGACAGAACAACTTATCGCCAACAAAGGAACATACTCTTTATTCGCTAAGACATAGCTTTCAAGACCGCATGACCGAGGTTAACATGCCAGATCGTGTGCAATGTGAACTATTCGGGCATAAATTTTCTAGACCGGAATATGGCGCAGGACCATCTCTTAAATTAAAATTGGAATGGCTACAGAAAATTCAACTTTCATAGAAGGAATGTTGGTAAGGGATAGGTCGGGAGTTCAAATCTCCTCGTCAGCACCAGTAAAACCTACACCGACCAATTCCATAATGTCCCCTAAAATGCTCGGGCTAAGGATCGGGCTAACTGGAGTATATCAAAGCCTTGATTTTAAGGAAATAGTTTTCTTTTGATTATTCTAAATGTTGGAATGTTTATGTAATTGACATTCAGCATTTTGTGGTTATTATTATGGCAATAGAAGGGTGGGTGATTCTTGTCAAAAGAAAAGCAGGGAGTGAATGAATACAAACTTTTTTATGCGCCTTGGACTAGTAAAGCCAATAGAACCTCTAAGAGCCACAGAATTGTTAACCAAGAGGGACGAGAGTACATGAGAACATTGCCTTCACGTGACCCATTTCCCAATCGTGCAATGGAGAACGATTATGAACATGAATATCGTTTCAATAAAGTGTTGCTTGAGGAATTAGGTCGATCAAAACTCAACAATCTAGTTGGGTTACAATTTTTTGCTACTTATTGTTATGATGTAGGATTGGCGGAGTATGATCAAGTTAACTTCGATATAAATCTCGCTGAAGGCTTCGTAACAGCTTTGTTTCAACCTTACTTCAGATATAAAGAATTTAATACTAGAGCTTACCTTAGAGAATTAAAGCCTACTGAAGAAGAAAAGAAAATTCTTAAATACAACTGTGGGAGGTTTCCTGAGCGACTTCAGGCCACTCCTGAGGATAAGTTGCTCTCATTCAACCAATACAAAGCAAACATAGTTGAAAACAAAGATTACCGTAAAACTCTTAGGGTAATGTACCTCGCGATGAGGAAGGATTTAGAACAAGCAACCCATTACAAAAAAAATAAAGAGTTTATTGGTTGGGTTGATCTTGTTCAAAAAATCCAATTGTAGTATTTGTTCTTCTAATATGTGGCTGAACTTCTTTGAACCTAATTTCCTTAATGTTAAATGGGTTTTGTCTGTCATACATTATTGGATAATAAACATGGGACTTCCAAAACCTTAGTGTTTTGTCATCTTGTTTTGAAATACTAACTAAATGCTTATCTCTGACGGTAATGTTAAAAAGAGCCTCTTTTTGTGTAAGTTTTTTTTCTTCATCTACTAATAGTCCTTCGTTTGACTCATAATAGACTAGTGGAACTGTTACTAAAAATGGAGGAACAACGAACACTTTTATGAAAGATCTTAGATTATCATTTCCACGTGCATTTGATTTCTTATTGAGGTCACGAATAAACGAACATCCTCTTGAAATTATATCTTCAGTAATGTCTTCGCTTTTAATTTCTAAATAGTGAAAAAGAAAGGCCAGGTGAGATTCCCAAGACCTTTTTGCAATCTCAAAGGAGGGCAGGAAAAACTGATATTGTGTTTGAGCGTTTCTTTCAAGGTCTTTCTTTTCTGGTAGTTCCTGACCTGTTTTTAAATATTCAATAATCGTATTTTTATCACTGTTGTAATTATTAAGTAGATTGTCAAACATAGTGTTAAGAATATCACCAGTGTCGCTATCTATTTGATTTTCAGTCTTTCTAGCTCTTTGAATATCTTCTTGGTTCTCAAGCCAGATTACTTCTCTTGGCTTCATGTCAAAAATTAGAATTCTTTCGGAATTAGTTTGCCAGTTTAAGAACTCATCATATTCACTTGATTGATCTTGAATATTTAAGGGTTTCTTATTTAGCTCCTCATAAGCTTCATCAAATTCTTTTTCTATTGATTCAGATAATGGCTCACTATCAGATAATCGGGACTTTATTACCTCAATAAGCGCAGACCTCATCTCACTGGATAATGGCTTTTTATAATTTTCGCCTTCTTTTTTTAAAACCTGATTCAGGTATACCCTTATGTTTTTACTTTCCTTGTCCTTGTAGCTAGCAACTTCAAGGTGTATTGCTTTTGCTATATCTGATTGAAATCGAAACAAGGGTTCTTTATTGCCATCTTTCTTTAAGATGACTCGCTTGGTTAGAAGCTCTTTTAGATCCATAGAAACTGTTTTTTCAAATATACGCACGTTTTGTTGAAAAAAACTTTAGTTACATGTAACTAAATAAATTGAATAAACGTATTACTAGTAACTGTACTTTATTTCCAACTCTAAATTTCAATGTTATGTCTAAATTCGAAAAAGGTAAATCGTATGTTAATCAACAAACAAAAGAAAGAGCTGATGTAGGCTCTTCAAAGACGAGATATTCTGGCCCTAATCAGAGTACATCGTATGGATCCACTTCAGGAGCTAATAAGCGAGGCAAGTAATCAAGTCTATAAAGAAGGTTACTAAAATGTTTTATTTTTAATTTAGTAACTAAATTACATTTGTCATTTTATTGAATAAAATTTGAACTAAAAATCTCCTTGCTACTAAGCAAGGAGATTTTTTTGTTCTTTGTAAATATTTAAACTCTTGTGCGTTTTTTGAAATCCAATCATCCTGTCTAATGCCCTCACAAAGGAATATATGAGGCGAAATAATAACCTTGACGGAATTTAAAATAGCAGAAATAGAGATCATCAATAACCCAATTATCAAGCACTGTCAGAGGTCTAAAATTTGTAGTTCAAAGGATGCCTTGAACTACTAAAAGCCCAATGGGATATCAATATCTAACAACCGTTTTCTCACTTTACAGTCTGTAATCAGAATTCTGGTAGGTCATATCAGTGATTTCGATTCCTGTGCGTTTTTCTAATCCAACCTTCCGTTAAAAGTTCTCCGCTGGATATTTAGGCCTAACTGGGTCGCAGTAAAAGTCAATGACACTGCCCGCACCGAAACCGTGTGGGTCGTGACTTTTCCTGCTGATGCCCCTGTTCTGGCTTAATCCATCATGGAAAACATAACGAAAGGAGATTAACCATGAACACAGAAACTCATCAATCAACTGAAGACAAAAGACCTACTCATACATTGTTTGCGACCCAAACAGTCAATGGGAAAACAACCAGAGTTCGGGTTGGCGTTGCTTGGAAACACAAGAAAGGTGATGGCTTCAATGTCTCCATTGATAACCTCGTTGCCTTTGCCAATAAGCAAGACGATGAACAATCTGAAACCAATTAACCAGAGGGGCTTTATGCCCCTCTCTTTTCAAGGAGAAAATACATGTCTCATGATACATCAAAACTTATCGCTCAACAAAATGATCGCTTCCGTTCGAACTTCGGCATTCTGCCAAGAGGTGATGATCTCATAATCGGTAAATACATGCTATCACAAGGATTGAGCTGTTTACCGTTTGAAGAACTTGACACCATTGTTGCCAAAGTCCGAAGCTTTAAAGATTTCAATGAAAGCAATGACCCTTATGGTGAACACGACTTCGGCAAGTTTTCAGATTGCGTTCACGATATTCTATGGAAGATCGACTATTACGATACTAGCTACAAATATGGTAGTCCTGATCCGTCTGATCCTCAGAAAACACGCAGAGTATTAACCGTCATGCTAGCCTTTGAATATTAGGATCATTCCTTGTGCGTGTTCTCGAAATATCATTCATTTTAAAACCCTTCTTTCATGTCAGATAAAGGAGGGTTTTAATGACATTACCTCAATCGCGTGTTGCAGAAATCACGCTTTCATATTATCCCAACATCAAACTGAATGATTGTGAAAAAGTCTCATCATCTAAGGATGCAGAAAGACTTTTTCGCGAGAATTGGGATGATGCACAAATCGGTTTTGTCGAAGAGTTCAAAGTCATGCTGCTGAACAGGGCAAACCGTGTACTCGGAATATCAACAATTTCCAAAGGGGGAGTGACAGGAACAGTCGTTGATCCCAAGATTGTCTATGGCCTTGCTTTAAAGGCTGTGGCATGTGGGATCATTCTGGCACACAATCACCCTTCAGGAAATCTCAAGCCAAGTCATGCAGATATCAAACTCACCGAGAAACTGGCATCGGCTGGAAAAATCTTCGATTTACCAATTCTAGACCATTTGATTATGACAGGGGAGAGCTATTACTCTTTTGCAGACAATGGCGAACCCTGCTTGTCCTGATCATGCTATTTTATGCTTTTAACAACAACGGGATGTCAAATCTCTGATCTAGCCCCTTGGTTGGTTTATCAAGATTGGATGGTTTTAGCCGAACTCGCCTATCGGTCAATAGACGGCCCGCACCAAACCGTGTTGTCTATGACAGATAGGCTTTTTCGTTCGGCTTTGTCAAAACCATCCTGATAAACCCAAACAAAGGAGCAATTCATGTCAGAGAAAATTTTGAAATCATCCCTTGAGAAAATCATTGAAAATGAACCTCATTCCTTAAGAAGCTATGTTGCCAAAGAAGCCATGGAGCAGGAGAGCATTCAAAGCTTTTTTCAAGACCTATCACAATATGGTTGTGTTTCTGGGATGGTTTCATCTTTGATTTATTACAGCCAAACACACCAATTCTTTGATGAATTTTTTGATGAAATCAATGAGCTCAGATGTCGTTTTGAAGAGCAGATTGGTCAACCCATGAACTTAGGCCATGACCTCAAAAATCACCTTGCATGGTTTGCCTTTGAACAAACAGCATTCGACTTAGCAAATGAATTGGAGGTACTGTAATGGCTACATCTGAATTTCACCTATTCCCACGCATTGGAAATTATTCATTCATTCTTGATGTCGAAGGACATTCGGTCAAAGTGACGTATCGTTTTACACCTTTCGGTTCAATCTCTAATCCTGAGTATTTGAAGGTATATGAGCTAGGTGAGAACTACCATCATGTTCATTTCGAATTCTTTGGTAATGCAATAAGTGAAACAGGATATAGAAGCCATTTTACACCTTTAGCCAATGTTGATTGCCCTTTCAAATTTGCCAGTGAATTATCAGCTTTTTTTCATGATCAGATCAAAAAGTCACACCCTAAACTCTTCAGCCCTCAACTTAACTTATTTTAGTCTCTAGTAAACTTCAGAGTTATTTCATTTTAAGAAGGTCTAACTTTATCCAGTCAGATTTTGACGATTTGACTCGTCTAGAAGCCGAGCCATCCTTTTTTCTGAAAATTCGATAAGCAATAATATTCTCAAAGTCGAACACGAAGCCTTCTTTCAATGTTTTGACCGTTTCAAAAAGCTTAGTCAATTTTTCGATATCAGTTTCTACATCTTTGCTCCAGCAGACTTCAATCGCAATTTCAGGATCATTGTGTAGTCCCTTTTTAAAATTCCAAATAAGTAAATCGGGTATCTTTTTTGTCTCTTCTCTAAATACGACTGTTTCAGGGGTAGCAATGTATTTATTGTACTTCTTTTTGGAATTAAAATGATTGTTTATCGAAGTCACTAATCTTGCTATTAATACCTGATGTCTGTAATCATTGAGGCCTGAAAGGGTCATATCTTATTGTGCTATGTTTGTGAATTAAAAAGCTTATTCTTCAACCAAGTTGAAGGGTATAATTTAGTCATTTTTCTTGCCATCTCTAGACCGCCAATCTATTTCTATTTCTGAAATAAAAGGTTCATTATCATCGGCTATGGCAATTTCTGTTGGATTGCTCTCTTTAATGTATTCAAGATTATGACCTTTAATCTTTTCATAGATCACCTCAAGCCGATAACCCTTGATAATAATCATGTGCGTGGTTTGAAATATCTTGACCTGTTGCAGATTGTCCTTTGTTTCAAACTCAGCATATATCAGATAGCTATAATGAATGAGATGTCGAGAACCATCTTTGAGATATAAATCCAAAGCCAATCCTTTTCCGGTCTTATAATTTAGTCCTTCACCAAAATACAATTCTTGTCCCTCATTCGGTTGTTTCATTAAAGGATAGTTGTCCACCCTAAACTTATAATGTCGGTTCGATTCCATGGTCTTTGTCTGGTTTTATGGTTCTATCTTGTTCAGGAGCGATCCTGTTTATGCGGTGATCAATTTGTGCTAATTCAGAGGCCGATAATCGATCTCCATGATAACGAGCATGATCAAGCAGCTCATTCTTGTCATCTGTGTAAATCTTGACGGATTCCCGACCTCTTGAAACCGAAACATAAAATTGTTTCTGGCTTGTAGCAGGGAATGTACCCGCAGGCTGTGAGATAAACACACGGTCAACGGTTTTGCCTTGTGAGCTATATGAGGTCATACAATAGGCATGTCTGAAGTTGCCAAATTCTTGATCAATCATATATTCACGGCCTTTTCCGCTAGGGTTCATTACGGTCATGGTGCCTTGTTTATCAATGGATTTGACTTCAAACAATGCACCGTTATTTAACCGCCCACGATTGATATCAAAACCGTTCTTCGTGATGGAGATTAAATCACCCTTGCTGACCAAAGTTTCTTGTTCCCGATAAACATCAAAGCGACTTGTTTTGGTGGTATCAAGAGAATGGATTTTGCCCTCACGATCTTTGATCGAAATCTTATCGTCTTTGATCGAATGCACATGGCATTTTGCTCCTCGTTGAATGCCCTTGGTGTTCTGATGAAATTGAATGACATGGCCTTCCTCAAAATTGCGAGGATCTGATTTTTCCGCTTCGGTTAAATACAGGTTTCGATAGGTCTTAAAGTGTTTATCCCTTTTTGCAATCAGACCATTTTCTTTCAGGGCTTTTCTGATTTTATCCGTGACAATGCCCGATTGCTCATTGGTCGGAGAAATCACCAAAGCCGATTTTCTATCCTTCAAGCATTGCAGATAATCTTTGACCAATTGATCGGTCAATTGATCACCCTCTAACTCTTCAATTGCACCCATCTTATCAAGTCGATTAAAGCCAGCCTCAATATTTCCCTGACTGATATCGTCCACAGCTTTACGATACTCAATGCCCTTTTGACGATAAATCCGATTGACAGAAGCAGGGGAGATGCCGCCCATTTTCTGCAAAATGCGTAAGGCATCACCACGTTGAACAGCCGTATGTTGTCGGCTATCACCAGACAACACAACACGCGCGTTTTGATCTTTGGCCAAGGACAGAATATCTGCCATATCCTTAGTGCCTAACAATCCCGCTTCATCAATCCAAAGCACTTGCCCCTTTATCTCTTGCTGAAGAGGTTTATCACTCAAGAGCTTCTTCACTGTATCAGCATTGTCAAACCCTTCTGCTCGAAGGACACCTCTTGACGCTTCAGCAGTTGGAGCGAACAAAAAGACATTACGCCCAACATTGTTAAACTCTTTCACCGCTGTCTTGGTCAAAGTTGTTTTACCCGTTCCTGCACCACCTCTGATAAATGTGACACGATCAGGAGAAGATAGGACATGTTTGACGGCATTTGATTGCTCACGGTTCAATCCGTCATAAATGGCGTTATCGTCAAAGATTTTTAGCGGTGTGAGTTTTCCTCGACCCTCTTTGGCAAGCTCTAACATTCGCTTTTCTTCCCATTGCACACTTCGCGTTGTCACCAATGTTTGATACCCATCATTGACCTTAAATAGTCGCTGATCTTCTCGATAAGCTTGATCAATACCGCCAATTGTGAGCGCAGGGCGATCTATGGCCTGATGATAGGCCTTAGCCAATAACCGTCTCTCAGCCACCACAGAAGCCCTTTCAAAACTATGCTCAATGGCATGACTAAGACACTGATCAATGGTTTGTTTTTCTTTTGTTTGTGGGCTGATATTTTCCAATACCTCATGCCCTTGGTTTTTAACCTGATGCTTCCAATCCTCGATTAGCTCGAACATGGAATGGCCTTTGACCTTTTTCGCCCTGGTACGTGCGCCAAGCTGATCCAACGCCTTCGGGTCGGTAATTCCTTTTTCTTTGGCAAATTGACCAATCTCGTTGGTGCGTTTGGAAAACAGTCTCACCACGTCTTTGTTGATCTGCTTTACCTCAAAGGCCTTGGGTGTTTTTTCAATGTCATAGCCAAGTTGTGAAATGTTATCGGCTAAGATCTTTTGAAATAGAGCCTGATAATAGGGCATGTCCCTTTTGACATCCCTGAATTGCCCTGCTTTGAACCGCTGTTCAACAGGGTCATAGGTGGTGTTAAAAACAAAACAATGTGCGTGTAAGTGCGGGTCTGGCAATTGACCATCAACAGGACGAGCCGTTTGATGGACAAATTCCGCATAGATCAATTCGCCTGTGTGTCTGTTTTCTTGTTTGCCAGACACACGCACACGGGTTTTAATATCCTTTTCAATTTCAAACATGGTGGCATTGACGGTATTGCGAAAGACCTCAAGAATGCGATCATCACCGCTGAGGACATGAAGCAAGGAAACAGACTTTGGGCAGTGGAAATTAATGTCGTACCCAACGGTTTTATCGCTCTTGTTTCTTGGGTTAAGTTGTCGCCCCGTTTGCGGATTAATATTGTCGCAAAGCGCATGAAACATTCTTCGATCCGCTTGAAGCCCAGACATGCCAAGACGTGTCGCGATCTTTCCATGAAAGTATCCCTCTAACTCTTGATCTTGGGTGTAGTAGTCAGATTTTGCAAGCGCAGCATCAAAGTAGTCTTTGGCTTGCGTTGCAGTTTTTGACTGGATCATGCGAATCATAAGTGTTGTCTGTTGTTGGTGTTGTCAGAGAAAATAAGTTCTGAATAAAACCAGACCACGCACATCGAAAATATTGTGTGCTAGATAAAACTAATAAATTCTTTGATTAGTCAGAAAGGGTAGGGATAAAAAAAGGAAAGGCAACTCCAGTACTGGAAATCGCCCCACACATACACACGTTGTATATAGACAAAGTTAGTATTTCTTTTCCCAAAGAAGTTCACCTGTGTCTTTTTGATAAACTTTGACGTCTTTTACGACACCCGTAAGCTGGCGTTGGCTTTGATCCTCAAAAAGATCGCCATAGGTGATGATTAAAACAGCATCAAATCGCGCCTTATCATTAGCAAAGAGTTTTTCTGCCTTCGCCATGGGAACTTTGATCTGTACCCTCACATGTCTGTTGGTTTTTCCATCGGTCAACTTGATTTCAAGCCTCTGCCAAGAAGCACTCAATCCAAAGGGAAGAATTTCATTCTCAAAGTCATATTGACCACCTTGAAAGGTATAAGGAATGACTTGGGTAAATTTATCTGGTAAGCCTAAGATTTCCGCTCTCGCTTCTTCTGTTTTTGCTTTAAATTTTTGCTGTACCTGTTTGCGTTTGAAATCATTAAAGCCTGCTTCATCAAAGGACTTATCATCCTTTAAAACAGTGTAATACACTTCCGTGAAACTCTTGGCGTAATTATGCAAGTATTCTAGTTTATTGCACGCATCGGGATAAGGAGTTTCGGTTGTGTTTTCATCGAATTTGGCACAGCTTTGTAAAAATGCAGAAATCACATTTTTCCTGTTAAATTTTTCAGCCTGTGGACGGGTCATTTTTAAAAATGTTTCCACATTTTCTTGGGCTGATACTTTGAAAAAGAATAGGATGCTTAGACATCCAATCACAATGGATCGTCTAAGACGTGTTAAAGAGTTCATGTTCTTGTTTTAAAGGGGTTAAAAATTTCTTCCGTATTGGCTATAGCGAGGAGCAGTCGTTAATTTCCAGCCGTCTTCTGTTTCAGTCATTTCACCAATGCCAATAACACCGCCAAACTCACCATTGGTAAATTCAACCATCGTGCGTGAATAGACTTTGACATTGTTTCTAGATACATCCTCAAAGGTGATTTTGGAGAATTCAACATCCGACCAATCCGACAATCCTTTTTGTGAAAACCTCTTACGAACATCTTCAATATGAACTGACATATCCATGAGGTTTTTGATCATTCTTTCCAATTGTCGATCCGTATCAGCATCCAATTCAAGGAGAGTTTTGTAATGCTCTTTAAGGTTGCTTGCATCGGTAAAGTATTTATCCGACAGTCTATCGGGATCATTCTCTTTAATTGCCGACAGGACGGTTTGGGCAAGTTTTTCTGCCGTAGAGTTGTCGTTAACAGTCCCACCACCACAGGCACTGATAAGGACGATTGACAAAAGCATTGTTAGTTTTTTCATTTTAATAAGGGGGTTAATTGAATAATAATTTAAGCCTCTGATTAAAGAGGGAGTCTAAAGTAGGAAATGATTCTGAATTTACGAACTTTAAAGTTCATATTTTAAAGTGGTAACTTATGGATAGGCTATTTTGGATTTTTATGCCCATGACAAGGGTAAAAGACGAGACCACCAAAAAGAGAATTGAACAACTCGGTAAGCGGATGCGAGAAATTCGAATTGCTAAAGGCTACACGAATTATGAGAATTTCGCCTACGAGCATAATATCCCACGCCCACAATACGGACGTTATGAGCGAGGGGAGGATTTAAAATTTAGTAGCCTGATGAAAGTTCTAAAAGGCTTTGATATGACCTTGCAAGAATTCTTTTCGGAAGGATTTGATGATTAATAGAATGGTTCTTTGGCGTGTCGTTCTAGAAATTCATCTATTGATTTTCGATCATAAAGAATGACCCTTTTTTGAGGCTGTGAATATCTTATCTTACCCTCGTTGCGGTAGCTTTGAAGGGTTGTGTTTGATTTAATGTTTAACAGCTTCATGGCTTCAGTTGGCGTGACCCATTTGTTTTGATGCTGAATGTTCTCTTTGGTATAGGTGATCACTTTGTCCAAGAGCTGATAATAGGCTTGTTCTTCAATTAAAATAACGTTCATCGTCTTTCTGGTTTATAATAGTACAAGAGTTATTCCGACCCAATCTTCACTGGATATCATGCATAAGTGATTTTTTAATTTTATATATATAATATATATGTTATATATTTAACTTAAATTAACCACTTAAAGGTGATGATATGAGCTATTGGGATAAAAAACTCGTTCGCGAACAAGTAGATAAAAAGCTTTTAAGACTGAAAGCTTTGCCTGAAAAACCCTCCGTTGGTTGGATTAAAACCTTACGTGAGGCTCTTGGCATGACTGCCGTTCAATTCGGAAAGCGTATTGGCGTGCGTCAATCACGTATTACCCAAATTGAAAAATCTGAAATTGAGGGTAACCTGAAATTAGCCACCATGGAAAAAATTGCTGATGGGTTAGGGATGAAGTTTGTCTATGGCTTTGTCTCTCAAGAGGGGCTAGAGGATATTATTAGAACCCAAGCCAAGAAACTTGCCTTACAGCGTATGAAAACATTAGACCATACGATGCGATTGGAACTTCAAAACTTGTCGCCTTCCGAAAAGGAAAAAGCGATTGAAGATATGGTTGATCGCATTCTGATCGAGGGGGATAAACAACTATGGGAAGTCGTATGATGTTTGAAGAACCAGAAGGCGCAACACCTCTTGACCCAGACGATATTGAGGGGCTGAAAATAAAGCATATTACAACCCGTGAAGAACTCAATCGCTGGGAGCAAGAAAATATTGCAGAGGCCTATCGTTGGTGTGAAAAAAGACGCCAGAAAAAGAATGTTCTTTCAGAAGAATTTTTGATCACACTTCATCAAAAAATGTTTGAAAAGGTATGGCAATGGGCAGGGTCTTTTAGAAGAAGTGGAAAGAATATAGGTGTTGATTGGGAGCAAATCCCAATAGCCCTTCGCCAGCTTTTAAATGATAGCCAATACTGGATTGATCATGAAAC
>CENR01012152.1_pt1 | contig 30770 bp, 29 predicted proteins | sample 530181 | NCBI WGS metagenome assembly CENR01 (sample SAMEA2619677, study PRJEB7988) | marine metagenome | biome: marine biome (ENVO:00000447); feature: surface water layer (ENVO:00002042); material: "saline water (ENVO:00002010), including plankton (ENVO:xxxxxxxx)" | depth 5 m | reverse complement strand
AAGTGATCTTCACGATAGTGTTGGCGCGACACTTGCAGCTGCAAAATTACAGTTTCACCACCTCTCCAAAAACAGAGGCAATAATGACCAGACAGAAGAACTCTTTACAAAAACCGGCAAGTTATTAGATGATGCCTACACCGAAATACGCTCTATGGCACACGTTAAAAATAGTGGTGTTATTGCTAAAAATGGCTTGTTACCGGCTGTACAAAAGCTTGCAAGAAACGCTTCAGGAATTAACAAATTGCACATTGAAGTTGAAGATTTTGGACTGGAAGAACGCCTAGAAAACTCCTTAGAGATCACAGTTTTTAGAATTATCCAGGAGCTTGTTACCAACATTATTAAACACTCGCAAGCCACCGAAGCTTCCATTTCTATAAATCAGTATGATGATTCGCTTAATGTGATTGTAGAAGACAATGGTATTGGTTTTGACACGCGTAACATATCGAGGCATGATGGCATGGGACTTACAAGTTTAGAAAAACGTATTGAGCATATTGAAGGCACGCTGGAAGTAGACACAACACCAGGCAAAGGAACCACCATTTTAATAGACATCCCCTTATGATAAAAGTAGCCATAGCCGAAGACCACCAATCACTTATTGATGGAATAGATTTACTCTTAAAATACGAAGAGGACATTACCCTTGTGGGCACAGCAAACGACGGAAAAGCGTTACTAGAATTAATACAGGAAAAAAAGCCAGATGTGATCCTTATGGACATAAAAATGCCCAAAATAGATGGCATTACAGCAACTAAAAGTATTACTGCTCAGCATCCGAATATGGGTGTAATTGCTTTTAGTATGTTTGATCAGGAGGACGCGATACAACAAATGATTGCTGCTGGCGCTAAGGGATATTTGCTCAAAAACTCCCCGCTGGAAGAGGTCCTCACTGCCATAAAAGCAGTACATAAGGGAGATACATTTTTTGATAAGGCCATAGACCCCTCCTATATTGCGGTACAAGACAACATTTCTTCAGGTAAAAGCCTGCTATCCAAAAGTGAACGGGAGATTCTTACCTTAATTGGTCAGGGTAAAACTACCAGTGAAATAGCGGCCATTCGGTTTACAGCGGTATCGACCGTAGAAAAGCACAGGAAGAATATGATTCGTAAATTAGGTCTATCCGGTAAAGGGGAGTTATTGCGGTATGCCTTGGAGAAAAAATACGACTTTTAGATAAAAATCCCCAATATTGGGTATTTTACAAATTACTACGCTCTCTTACTTTTGGGCTATGAATTTTACAAAAAAAATCATAACCGCCATAAAAGAAGCTGAAAACAATGAAGTTGTTTTTAATCTGGAGGAAACTGTCTCCGTTATGAATGCCTTTAAAAAGGTTTCAGAAAATAAAATTCTTATTGAAAAAACAGTTTTTCTCTTGTTCCTGGTAGAAAAAAAAATTAGACATACTGAAAAACTTACACAACGTGAAACGCAAATTTTCAGTCTCATTGGCATTGGTTTTAATTCCCAGGAAATTTCCTCCCTACTTGATATAAGTAAAGAAACTGTTAGCACTCACAGAAAAAATATTATAAAAAAACTACACTTAAAAGGGAGTGGTAAACTTCAAAAAGCTGCCTTTCAATTCGCTCACGAAAGTCTGAATCCTTAAAATACCCTGTATTGGGTATTGTCTGCCAAGACCAACATTTTTAGTTTAGCACCTATAATTAATCAAACAATCAAATACATTTCTTATGAAAAAAATTTTTACAATTTTCGCCCTTGCGGCATTAACTTTTACTGCCTCAAATGCGCAGGAATTAAAAATTGGAGCCAAAGCTGGTGTAAACTTATCTAGTCTTGGAGGAGATAAAGTCCCTGGAATAGATACTAAAGGGAAAATAGGGCTTCATCTTGGCGGGGTTGGCGTATATATGTTTTCAGACAAATTTGGAGCACAGGCAGAGCTATTATACTCCAGTTTTGGAGGAAAACAAGAATTTAATTTTTCTGAAGAAGGTTTTACCGATATCTCTGAAGAAACAACAAAATTAAACTATTTAAGCCTGCCGCTGATGGGAAAATACTACGTTACCGAATCTTTAAGTTTTGAAGCAGGTCCGAGAATTGGCTTTTTATTATCTGCAAACAGTGAATTTGAAGACACCTTTACTTTTGATGGAGAAACAGAAACTGAAAGTGGCGAAGTAGACATCTCTAAAGGTATTAACGGATTAGACCTTGGCTTTAATATTGGAGCCTCTTACGAACTGGAGAGCGGACTATTCTTTAGCCTGCGTTACACGCTGGGACTTTCCAACATTTATGACTCAGGTTCAGTATTTGCTGATATAGATGAAGACGGAGATATTATTGATGGGATCGGGACTTTTTCACAGCAAAATAATGCCTTTCAGATCTCAGTAGGGTATTTCTTCTTAAACGACTAGTTTTTTTTATGTTGTTAATGTTAAACCTCCTGCAGCTTACTATAACTATAGGAGGTTTATTTTTTAATCTTAAAATATAAGTAAAATGAAAAAAGCAGTACTCCTCCTTCTAGTTCTTATTGCAAATGTCACCCTTGCTCAAAATCAGGAATTTTCAGCAAAAATAGAGGCACTAGGAAACGTATTACAAAAAGTAGAAAGCGGTAAAGACGAATACTCTCAGGTTATAACAGTGAGTCAACCAGGTGTGGTTACCCTGGAAATTAATGAAACGGCTCTAAAGGATGGAGAAACAAACACCCTTACCTACGAGTTCAACCTGGCCGATATTGATATAAATACAGTCCGCACTGTAACCGAAAAAGATGTAATAAACGTACAGCTTTTCGCAGGTAAAAAACAGGATTTACTGAAACTTACCGAAAACGGTGAAAAGATATCTTATGAGAATGAAATTTTCTTATACGCTGAAGACATTGAAAACGGGAGAGCTATTGAAGAGCTTATAGAAGCAGCCATCCCTTTGGCAGAAAAAATAACAGAAAATAGGCTTTCGTTAACCACCTACGATGAGCATATTACATGGCTTACCAATACTGTAAAAGACGTGAATCTCATTAAAACACAGTATGCACAATCTATGCGTGGTTTGGATTCGTATCCTGGTAAACTAGAATTTAAAATTTCAGAAAATAACGGGAGGAGCGCTACTTCTGAAACATTTCAATTTAACGCCAGTACTATCAACCCCAACTCCCTGTTGTTTAATATTGAAGGCGAAGTGTTCTCGGTTACTATGGAGACCAGCCGAAAGCTTAAAACTATAAAATATTTTGAAGAAGGAGTACAACAAAATTATACCAACGATATAAAGGTAGTTTGTGAAAGTGTAGAAATGGCGAGAGATTTTCAGAAAGTAATGAAAGAGCTTATCGCACTTTCCACAACAAAATTTGAAAACAGTCTACAGAAAATTTCTTCTATTAAAGAAGGGATAAGCATCGTAAATAACTTAACAGAAAAAGTAAGTGTTAACGAGAATAGTACCTCCCAGAATTTAACGGGCGATTGCGTTGTTACGTATCAGCAGAATTTCGAGAATTCAAAGAAGAACAGTATAAACGAGTATGTTTTCAACTTTAAGGACCTCAACAAGAATAGTGTTAACTACGAGACAAAAGGACAGGAAGTTATCTTAACGGTAGATACAAAGGGCGGTAACGACTTTATTAAATATACTGAAGACGGCGAGCAAAAAAACTTTGAAGACGCGCTTACATTTTATGCCTCGGAAGTAGAAGATGCCATTGTTATTAAAAATGCCTTGCAGGAAATAATTGAGCTCTGTAATCAGGAGAGTCCAGAATATCAAGGCCTCTCCAAAGCAAAAAAACTGGACAAGTTAAAAGAGAATTTACAAAAGGTTACTATAAACGACGTAACCTTTGACCAAAGCCTGGAGCGTGATGCTGAAGGCCTTTCGGTCACCTTCAAAAAGGTAGAAATTACCTCCAAAAAAAGTGAAGAAACTATAAGTGAATTTAATTTGAAAGACATAAACCCCGGAAGCGTAATGATGGAAACTTCGGGAAAAAATGTAATTGTGACGGCAAGCACCTATTATATGGACAAAATTATAAAATTCTATGAAGATGGTGAGATAGAAAACTATCAAAATACCATAGAGATAGAAGCTAACGACATTGAAAACGCCCGACGTATAAAATTACTTTTGGAGGCAATTACCGGAAAAGACAAATAAAACCACCCTGGAGTGGATCCTTTATAGATGGTTCTTAACAAAAATTTTTTTAACCCTTTTAATCAACTAATTATGAAAAAAATACTATTATTTACAGTACTATTCGCGTGTGTACTGGCGTGTAAAAAAGATGACACCCCTAGTGACACTACAGACGATGGGCAAATGGGCATTACAGACCCACAAGAAGTTGCTTTTATATTAAATGAAAATCTTACTGTAGCTGACGGGTTTACGGTAGACCCTACCACAGTTGCTACCACCGATGATGTTATTGCAAATAGTGCAGCCGTTGGCAGAATGCCGGTAAAAACAGGTATAGAAAATGTAAATACCATAACATTTACACCTAGTGCTGAAACAGGAGGAAATCCAGTGAGTGCTGTAGGAATGCGATTTGGTCCAACAGGTGATATTATCTTCAGAGAAGTAACTGCAGAAGAAGCAGAAGCAGGTATTGCAAGCTTTATCTTTTCTATAGACCCTTCTGTGTGTGAAGATATTGCCCAGATATGCCACGACATTAAATGTTATGAGTTTGCTCAAACTTCATCTGGAGCTATAACACAAGCAGATTTACAGGATATTGCAGCCGTATGTGCTGCTTGCGATGAACCATCCTGTTTGGATCTTCTTGACGAAGAAGTGTGTGAGAATAATGGTTTACAGGGAGCCTCCGGAAATCCGAGGTTCAATCTTACCTGGACAGGAGGAACAGACCTAGATCTGTATGTTACAGACCCAAATGGCGATACTATAAGTTATAGTAACAGAACATCCCCCTCAGGAGGTGCATTGGACGTAGACTGTTTAGGAAATTGTCCAGGAGGAAATTCTGAAAATATTTTTTGGGAAAATGGGGGTCCTTCAGGCACGTATTCATTTTATATAAACTATTTTTCAGGTTCAGGCCCTACCCCATTCACTGTTACAGTTTTTGAAGATACTAATGTTATTTCAACACATACTGGTTCTGTTACGGATTCCAATCCAGATTCAGCAACCTTTCAATATGTGAAATAATAAAATACGCTATTCAAATGAAAACTTAAAAATACCCTCCAGAGGGTATTTTTTTGTATTCTACTAGCTCCTATTTTTGAAGCAAAATCTAAAAAATTATAAAACCATGCGTAAACTAAAATACTTATTACCTATTTTTTTAATGGTCGCTTTTACTTTTTCATCCTGTGAAGAAGAAGAGGAACCAGTACAAGAAGACGAGGAAGTTGTTGAGGTAAATGAAACATCTATCATTCCTTCATCTACTTCCGGAAGACCCAACAACTATCTGGGTTGTGTAGAAATTGGAAGCCGTATCACCTCTATTGATGTCTGGGATCACGGAACTGTAGATGGCGACATAGTTTCAATTACTGCCAATGGAAGTAAAATTATAGATCAAGTGGAGCTGGATGGCCCAGATAATCCAATTCGAGTAGATTACGATTTTGGATTTAATGGTTTTAATTACGTAACACTTTTTGCTCACAACTTAGGAGATATTTCTCCAAACACCTGTACCGTGGCAATTAACGGAGTAGAGTTTATCCTTGAAGCTAATCTTGACGCCAACGGAGCTATTGATGTTATTGTAGAAGGTTTTGGTGTAGATTGTAGTGATGCAGGTGGAGGAAGCTCTGGCGGTGGTACTGGAGGTGGCGGTTCTGGTGGATCCGGTGGATCCGGTGGATCTGGAGGATCTGGAGGATCTGGAGGATCTGGAGGAGACCCAACCGATGGAGACGTGAAGTTCTTTACTTCAAGTGACTTTGGCTGTGGTCCTATTTCAGTAAATGTAAGCGGTGTAGGCTCATCTACCATTACAGGCTTTTTTGACTCAGGTGCACCAGATTGTTCAAACCCAAGTGCAGGTGGAAACTTTAATGATCTTGCGCCAGGAACGTATAATTTCACTGCAAGTTGTTCAGACCGTAACTGGGATGGAAACTTTTCGATAACAGCAGGTGGATGTTTACGATTTGAACTCTTATAACTACTTCAATTTCTAACCAAATTAAAAAACCTCCTTGCGTTAGCCACAAGGAGGTTTTATTTTATTTATATTTCAGTCAAACAGGCTACTTTAAATAGCCGTAGTTTTTGCTGTAATTAAGCATCTGACCTTCAAAAGTTTCAGGTTGCTCTATGCTAAAGCTTTCAATTTCTCCGTTGTCGTCCATTTTTGGAACTAATACAGGATTTACAAAACCACTGTAAGGAGCCGATTTAAACTGAGCGTTTCTATCCAGTACTTGCTTGTGTAAGGCCTGATCTACTTTTACTCCGTAGTTTTCAACCAAATTTTTACCAGCTTCGTAATCTCCTTCCGAAGTGATACGTTGTGTCTCTTTCAACAATTGACCAAACAACTCACGCAGCTTATCGTAATCCTGAATATCGTAATACGTTTTACCGTCACGCTCTACTTTTGCAATAACGTTATCGGCTTGTCCTTTTTCAAATACCCAGGCACTTACCCATTGGCGGTTACGCATATGCGCTTCTTCTACATCGTCTCCTAATTCCAGACGAACCAACTGACCAATCATACCATTTCTAATATAGCCATCGTACGCAGCCATACCGGTTTCTTTCCAGTTTTCTACTAAGCCAAGCTCTTCCAGTTTTGGATCCATTAAATAATACAACCCAAACAAATCTGCACGCCCTTCTTCTATGGTAGACTTGTAACTCTTTAAAGTTTCTTTTGGTGTCCCAACTCCTTTATTGATCTGTCCTGAGGCATGTCCTACTACTTCGTGTAAAGCTGTGTGTAATTTATCGGCCAACTGTCCGTATTTTTTTTCCAGTCGTATTTCTTCTTCATCGTGTGCAAACTCTTGCAAACGTCCGGACCCTCCTGCGTTGTTATACGCATTGATAATATTTCCTAAAGAAACAGATTTACTACCGTGCTTTTGACGAATCCAGTTGTTGTTAGGCAAATTCACTCCAATTGGTGTACTTGGCGATGCATCACCAGCTTCTCCAGCCACAATTACAGTCTTATAGGAAACTCCTGTTACACTGTCTTTTTTATGTTCTTCCATTAAGGGTGAGTTATCCTCAAACCATTGTGCTTCGGTAGAAAGTACAGCCATTTTTTTGGACATATCAAAATCCTTGATCTGTACGATGTTTTCGTAAGAACCTTTATACCCTTTTGGATCGTTATATACTTCAATAAAACCGTTGATCCAGTCTATATTTCCGTCGGTGGTTTCTACCCAGGAAACTGCATAATCGTCCCAGGTATCAAGGCTTCCGGTTTTGTAATATTCAATTAACAATCCTAATGTTTCAGCTTGTTTTGGGTTTTCAGCAACCCCTTGTGCTTTTTCTAACCAGGATACAACTTTTTCGATAGCAGCTCCATATAAACCACCTACTTTGTACACTTGTTCTTTTAGTTGACCGTTTTCTTTTACTAACCGGGTGTTAAGACCTACTTCGATAGGCTCTTCAGCATTAACTTTTATCGCTCCATAAAAGTTCTCTACATCGGCAGTAGTTACATCGGGTCCATAAAAATTGATCGCACTTTCCAATACAATATCTGCATCTTTGCTCAAGTTCACTTTCTTACTGTCTTTATCGTTAAAGATCACTTCCAAAGCTTCTCCTTCCAGCGTACTATTTGTTTCCGTAAGCAATTCTTGTAAATATTCTTTAGAAAAGTCTGGCTTCAGTTTTGCATTACTATAATGGTGATGAATCCCATTGCTAAACCAAACACGCTTTAAATAAATTTCAAAGTTCTTCCAGTCGTCGGTACTTTTATCCCCCTCATACTTCTGGTATACATTTTCCAGAGCAGTTCTAATGGTCAGGTTATGACGGTAGTTTTGCGCCCACATAATATCACGTCCGGCAAGTCCTGCCTGCGTAAGGTAATATACCAGCTTTTGCTCCTTTAATGTAAGGTCTTCCCAACTTGGGATTTGGTACCGTAACAGCTTAAGGTCTGCAACTTGTTCAACCTGATAGTTGAAATCGTCTGTGTTTACTTCTGCAGTTTCTTCTTTTGGCTCTTCTTTTTTTGCGTCGTCACACGACACAAATAAGAAACCGAAAATGGCGAAAGCCATTACAAAATAGTTCTTCATGATATGTATTTTTGGTTTTTACAAATGTAGCAAAATTTAATTCTGAAAATTTAAAATCTAAAGTAGCATCTTACAGAAAGCAAAAGAGGTCGCAAATTTGATTATCTTAGCATCTACAACCGAAAAATATTCCTTGAAAATGAAAATTTTAAAATACCTTTTTTTCTTAATCTTGATCGTAGTGATTGGCGGTGCTATCTATTTTGCTACTAAAGACGGCTCTTTCGATGTCGCTATTACCAAAGATATCAATGCCCCTGCCGAAGTTATTTACAACAACGTAAAAGACTTTAAAAACTGGGAAGCCTGGGGACCATGGATGACCCAAGATGAAGACATTGAGCTAAACTACGCAGAAAAAACCGAGGGTGAAGGCGCATCCTACTCATGGAAAAGCGACGTATTGGGTGACGGGTCTTTAAAAACCACTAGGGTAATTCCAAATAAAGAAATAATCCAAGAAATGATTCTCAACGCCTCCACAGGAGATATTAACAGCACTATGATTTGGAAATTTGGAGAAACCGAAACACCTGGAGCAACCAAGATCACTTTAGAAATAAATGGTGAAAAATCTTTTTTGCAGAAAGTATACGCAAACTTTAAAGATGAAAATCTTGAAGCTTCACTAGGCAATATGTACGAACAAGGCCTCAACAATCTGGAAGCTGTGGCAATTGAAGAAATGAAAAAGTTTACCGTGAATGTAGATGGAATAGCACAGCACGGGGGCGGTTATTATATGTACAACACAACCTCAGCCAACATGAGTGATATAGGTGCAAAAATGGGTGCGATGATGGGGCAGGTTATGGGCTATATGGATGCTAATAACATTCCTACAGCCGGTCAACCCTTCACACTGTATAATCAAATAGACGAGGCAAATGGTACGGTTATATTTTCGGCCTGTATTCCTGTTCGGGATCGTGTAATTACTCCAGAAGGTAGCACAGTTGTTTGTGGCTTTATGGAACCTGTTTCAGCTTTAAAAACAACGCTAAAAGGTAATTATGAAAACTTAACCGAAGCCTATGCACAAGCACAGGCCTATATGGCGAAAAATGCCATACAACCCCATCCAACATCTAAAATGTTTGAAGTGTATGTCACAGATCCTGGTGAAGTGCCAAACCCTGCAAATTACATAACCGAAATTTACATGCCCGTTTTAGTTCCAGAAGAAGAAGCCCAGTAAAATGAAGCAACTGCTATTGGTTTTTTTAGGGGGTGGTCTGGGCAGCAGTTTACGCTATATTATAGGCACCTATCTTAATAGTAGCAACACGGGAATCCCCTATGGTACTTTTCTGGCAAATATTTTAGGAAGTCTGTTAATAGGTATTATTCTAGGATTGGCGGTTAAAAGTGAAACACTTTCCCAGAACACCATTCTATTCCTGGCAACAGGCTTTTGTGGAGGGTTCACAACATTTTCCACCTTTGCCTATGAGAATCATGTGTTTTTAAAATCCGGGGATTTCACTTCATTTGCACTCTATACAATTGGTAGTTTTATAATTGGGTTTGCCGCTGTTTTCTTTGGAATCTGGATGGTGCGGCTTTTTTAATGTTTTCCAAAATCTTTCACACCAGCTTCAACTCTAATTGGCAAATCGTTTGCTGAAGGCGGGATGGGGCATGAATAGTTAGGACTATAGGCACAATACGGATTATAGGCTTTGTTGAAATTTAAAACCAATGTAGTCCCCTTTGGTATGTAAGTATCCAAAAAGCGCCCTCCGGCATAACTCTCATCCCCATTTGTTAAGTCGGTAAAAGGAAGAAACAGGTAGTCTGCATATTTTGGATCTTCACTGGGCACGATACTCTGGTAAAGGTTTAACTTTAATTTTTGTCCTTTTATTTCAAAATGAGCTTCACCATATTTTACATATTCTGGCAAACGGGAAGTAGAAGTTTTCATTAAAAACGGATGCTCATTGGGCGTACGTACAAAAGTTGCTTTTACTACAAAGTCCAGATCTATTGGAAAAAATTCTAAACCCTTGAACTTTTTAAAATCCCTTTTTTCCAGAATGGTAGTTTCAGGATTTAAAAACTTTTCATTTTCAGAAGTCTGGTAGATTTTAGTTTCTTTTATGACTTCAGTAGTATGCTGTGCAAATAAAGAAATACTCATCAACAAAAAAAGACAGGTGCTTATACATTTCATACGTAACTATTTGTTTCAAAAGTACATGATTTGAAAGTAGTCAAATTCATTTAATCTAAAACATTCCTAAACCATAGTTTAAAATAATGTACATTTGAAGTAAAGTAAATCAAAAATGAAAAAATATACCAACACCCAAAAGCTGTCTGTCGTGAGAAATCATAGACGCGGGATAGGTATGTATTGACAATGAAACTATAACACAATTCAATATAAAAACGTCCCGCCTCACCGCGGGACGTTTTATTTTTACACTAATCTAACCAAAATGAGAAAGCTTTACACCAATTACATAAACAACTTCTCTGGCCTTTCCAAAGAAATATGGCTGCTTTCGCTTGTAACATTTATTAACCGGGCCGGAGCTATGGTGCTCCCTTTTTTATCGCTCTACCTGGTAAATGCAAAAGGGTTTACATTACCGCAGGTAGGCTGGATCATGACATGTTTTGGACTAGGCTCGTTGGCGGGCACGTGGGTAGGTGGTAAACTAACCGATACTATTGGTGCTTATAAAGTAATTACCACAAGTTTATTTGTAGGTGGGTTGGGATTTATAGCCTTACAGTTTATGGAATCCTTTTATGGATTCTGTGCTGGTATCTTTGCACTTATTTTTGTGGCAGATGCCTACCGTCCCGCAATTTTTGTTGCCTGTGACGCGTATAGCAAACCAAAAAACATTACCCGAAGCATAGCCCTTATCAGACTGGCTATTAATCTGGGGTTCTCTATAGGCCCGGTTATTGGAGGAATTATTATTGCCCGTATTAATTACAACTCACTTTTCTGGATAGATGGCATTACCTGTATTCTGGCAGCAGTCTTACTGTTTATATTGCTGAAACCTAAAAGGGTGACCAAAGAAGAGGCACAACTTATAAAAGTAAAAGAAGGAATTTCACCTTATAAAAATAGTCTGTTCCTGTTGCTTATTGTAATTATGGTATTAAGTACGATGATGTTCGTTCAATATTTCTCTGTAATTCCTTTGTACTATGAGCAAGCGCATTTTTTATCTGAAGATGTTATAGGCGGCATCCTCTTTCTGAATGGAGTTATAATAGTAGCCTTCGAAATGCCGCTGGTGGGGTGGCTGGAACGCATCAACATTTCCAAAACCATGGCGACGTTCTGGGGGATGGTTTTATTGGCACTAAGCTTTTTAGTCCTGAACCTTAACGATAGTTTTTCAATCTTAATTATTGGAATGATATTAATGACGCTTGGAGAAATGATCGGCTCCCCATTTTCAAACGCAATAGCACTGGAAATGGCTCCAAAAGGCAGAAAGGGAAGTTATATGGGACTGTACAGCATGAGTTTCTCGGTTTCACATATTATAGGGCATAATGGCGGCATGAATTTGGTAGATCAGTTTGGGTATAGAAATACATGGTTTATTATTGTAGGGATACTCGTTATTGTTTCTATAATGACCTTGTGGTTGCATAAAAGAGTGAAGAAACAACATATAGTAATGATACCTTAAAAAACTAAAGATGAACAAGATACTCATAGCCCTTATAGCCTTAACCGTATTCGCCTGCGCAGAACGATCTGAAGAAGAGAAAAATTCAGGTCAAGAAGAAACCTGGCGCTCTGAAAAGACTTCAGAAAAAAGGGTACTCCCAAAGCTTGATAGCACCCGGTATAATGTAGCATTTTTAATCATGGAAGGGGTGTATAATACCGAATTAACAGCCCCGTTTGATATTTTTCAGCATACTGTTTTTAGAGACAGTATAAAGGCAATGAATGTTTTTACAGTTGCCAATACCTTAGACCCTATAACTTCTTTTGAAGGGATGCGCATCCTACCAGACTTTAATTACACCAAAGACACGCTTCCCAAAATAGATATTCTGGTAGTTCCCAGTGCCGAGCATCATCTGGACACAGATCTGGAAGATGAGGTCATGCTTCAATTTGTGCGACAGGTAGACAAAGAAGCACAGTTTATTACTTCGCATTGCGATGGCGCCTTCGTTCTGGCAAAAGCCGGATTACTTACTACTAGTGTAGCTACAACATTTCCTAGTGACATAGATGCTATGAAAATCATGTTTCCAGCATTGGATATTCGTAAGGATGTACTATTTGTGCACGATGGAAAGTATATTACTTCTGCGGGTGGGGCGAAAAGTTTTGAGGCAGCATTGTATTTGTGTGAGTACTTATACGGCAAAAAAATAGCCCGATCCCTTGCGGGTGGGCTGGTTATAGATTGGGATCTAGATAAGATTCCTCATTTAGTTATTAAATGAATCCAGGGGCGAATCGTTTTTAACTTTTTCAGCTTTTAAATCATTCCTTAACTTTCTGTTTCGCTTGCTTAAGATAACAGCATCCAAACAAGATACCATAAGTCCGATTCCAGCTACCAGACAGATAAAACGGATTACAGAGGCTCCCGTAAATTCAATTCCTGAGAATCCAAGTGCAAGTGTTATTAACGTAATGAGCAAAAAGTGTATCGTATATTTTTTCATAGTATGTTCAATTAATTTTATACTAAAATACTTATTAAACACACGCAAGGTTACTAACAAAACCACAATTGTATATTCTTTAACGCTCCTTCAAAAACTTTGCTAACTATTTTAACTTTTAAAAAGGTTTTATTTGTTTAATGCTGTTATTGGCTACTACGTGGGAAAGCACAATCTGAGTCTTTGTTTCACCATAAAAAATAAGCTGATCTATAAATGCCTCTAAATGTTTTTGATTCCGCAACACCACTTCCATCACGATATTCTCATTCCCCGTGATCCTATAACAATTAAGTACTTCTTCATAAGTTTTCACCTTTTCCAGGAAAGGCTTTAACTTACCCATAAAGGCACGCAACGTAATAATCGCTTTTAACTGGTATCCCGTTTCAAAAGGAGAAATTACCGTCCTGTAACTATGGATAACACCGGCGTCTTCCATTTTTTTTATGCGTTCTGAAACTGCAGGAGAACTTATTCCTACCACCCTTCCAATTTCAGAATTACTAACCCTGGCATTTTCCTGAAGGTGTACTAGAATTTTCCAATTAAGTGCATCTAACTTCATTTAAAGAAATATTTAAAATTAATTTAAATTTTAAATCAAAAATAGTGATTTACTTTAAAATTCATATACAAAACTCTAACTATCTCACTAAATTTGGTACACATTAAAAAATAAATATTGCTATCGTGTTACCTACAGCACACTCCCATTTTCCGCACTCTGCGATTTATAAAAAGGCCCAGGAAATCTTTGCGTTATCCCGAAATATTTCTCAATACTTCGTCCATGATTTTAATGCTTTAAATGAAGACGGCACAGAGCATGAACACATTTATTTTACAGGAGATATTGTACAGCAATCCATATCGCTTGCCCCTGAAATTTTAAAAGCAGAGCAACAAGCTTTTTCCGAAGCTAAGCAAAAGCATATTGCATCTGTAACAAGGCTTACTAATTCCTTATACCGAAATTGTGAACGCCTGGAAAGAACGAATAGCAATGGTAAAGACTTTTTACCTATTCTCCGCAAAGAGCTAAAAAAATTCAGAAAACTACAACGCACCTGGATGCTAACACTATAGTTTCAGTATCCTGTTCAAAAAGCATTCTATTAATCCCGACAGAGAAAGTGGGAATAAGCAACCCCTAGGGCCTCGCTGAAAAAGCAAGGCCAAGTCTTGGCATGTCCTGAGCGTAGTCGAAGGGCTTACATATTTCTCCTGTACTGTCCTCCTACTTCAAAAAGTGAGTGTGTAATTTGTCCTAAAGAGGCATATTTACACACCTCCATTAAGGCTTCAAAGATATTTTCGTTGTTTACAGATTTCCGTTGCAATTCTTTCAACAATTCTGAAACTGTAGCATCGTTACGCTCGTTTAAGTTTTTAACTACTTCGATCTGGTATTTCTTTTCTTCCTCGGTAGCTCTTATCACTTCCGCAGGTTGCACTGTGGGTGAACCTTTACTACTCAGGAACGTGTTTACACCAATAATTGGGAACTCACCTGTGTGTTTTAAGGTTTCGTAGTACAGGCTTTCCTCTTGTATCTTGCTACGCTGGTACATCGTTTCCATAGCTCCCAGCACGCCACCACGCTCGGTAAGGCGATCAAATTCCTGCAAAACGGCTTCTTCCACCAGGTCGGTTAATTCTTCAATGATAAAGCTTCCCTGGATCGGATTTTCATTTTTCGCCAATCCAAGTTCTTTATTAATAATTAACTGAATCGCCATGGCACGGCGCACACTTTCTTCAGTAGGTGTGGTAATGGCTTCATCATAGGCATTGGTATGCAAACTATTACAGTTGTCATAAATAGCATACAACGCCTGAAGGGTTGTCCTAATATCGTTAAAATCTATTTCCTGAGCGTGTAAACTACGTCCTGAAGTTTGAATATGATACTTCAGCATTTGTGCACGCGGATTGGCATTGTACTTATCTTTCAACGCTTTTGCCCATATTTTACGAGCTACGCGACCAATAACTGAGTATTCTGCATCGATTCCATTACTGAAGAAAAACGAAAGGTTAGGACCAAATTTATTGATGTCCATACCACGACTTAGATAATACTCCACATAGGTAAAACCGTTCGCCAGAGTAAAGGCTAATTGTGTAATTGGGTTTGCACCCGCTTCGGCAATATGGTAGCCACTAATGGAAACTGAATAGAAGTTTCGTACGTGCTGTTCAATGAAATACTCTTGTACATCGCCCATTAATCGTAAGGCAAATTCAGTTGAAAAGATACAGGTATTTTGCGCCTGGTCTTCCTTTAAGATATCGGCTTGTACCGTACCACGCACTTGTTTCAGGGTATCCGTTTTTATCTTTTCATATACGTTCTTTGGCAATACCTGATCCCCGGTAACTCCTAAAAGCATTAGTCCGAGACCGTTATTTCCTTCGGGTAGTTTCCCCTGGTATTGCGGACGGGGTTTTCCTTTATATATTTCTGAAATTTTAGCTTCGACTTCAGTTTCGATTTCATTTTCAGTAATATATTTTTCACAATTTTGATCGATCGCTGCGTTCATAAAAAAGCCTAGCAACATAGGTGCAGGTCCATTAATGGTCATACTCACCGACGTCATAGGATGACTTAAATCGAAGCCACTATATAATTTTTTAGCATCGTCCAGACAACAGATAGACACTCCAGCGTTTCCAATCTTTCCGTAGATATCCGGGCGTAATCCCGGGTCGTTTCCGTAAAGCGTCACACTGTCAAAAGCTGTAGACAAACGCTTTGCCGGCAACCCGTGACTTACATAGTGAAAACGACGGTTGGTTCGCTCCGGCCCACCTTCCCCTGCAAACATTCTGGCAGGATCTTCTCCGGTTCTTTTAAAAGGATACAGTCCCGAAGTGTATGGAAACTCCCCTGGTACATTTTCCTGCAAGCACCATTTTAAAATATCCCCCCATGCCTGGTATTTAGGTAAGGCTACCTTAGGTATCTGGGTATGTGAGAGACTTTCAGTATGTGTATCGATCTTAATTTCTTTGTCTCTTACCTTAAATGTGTATACAGGGTTTTTGTACTTATTTACTTTTTCGTCCCAGGTTGTGATCACTTCCCAGTTGTAAGGATCAAGGTCCATTTTTACCTTGTCAAACTCAGCTAACAAAAGTTTCAGTAATTCTTTCGTGTCTTCAGAAGTTGTCATGCGTTCTGAAACGATTCCTGCTTTATCTATTTCGGGTTTATTTCCTGAAACTGTTTCTATGGTTTTAAAAATTCCGTAAAGCTTTTGTGCGACTTCAGCCTGCTCAGTAGTTGTTTTATCATACGCCCGGTTATTTTCAGAAATTTCAGAAAGATAACGGGTACGTGCTGGGGGAATTACGAAAATCTTTTCGCTCATCTCATTACTGATTTCAACCGTGCTTTCAAGTTTTGCATCTACTTTTGAAACCAATTGATCCATGATGGCCTTATATAAGGTATTCATGCCCGGGTCGTTAAATTGTGACGCAATGGTTCCGAAAATAGGCAATGCATCCTGCGGCGTGTCCCACAATTGGTGGTTACGCATATATTGTTTTTTCACGTCACGCAGCGCATCCAGTGATCCTCTTTTGTCGAATTTATTGATAGCAACCAAATCGGCAAAATCGAGCATGTCAATTTTTTCTAACTGGGTTGCTGCACCAAATTCCGGAGTCATCACATATAGTGATACATCACTGTGTTCTAAAATTTCGGTATCGCTCTGCCCAATTCCTGATGTTTCAAGAATAATTAAGTCGTATTCGGCAGCTTTAATTACTTCAATAGCTTCTGCCACATATTTAGACAACGCCAGGTTGCTTTGTCTGGTCGCCAGACTGCGCATATACACTCTTGGTGAGTTAATGGCATTCATACGTATTCTGTCTCCTAAAAGTGCCCCACCTGTCTTTCTTTTGGAGGGATCTACAGAGATAAGTCCAATTGTTTTTTCAGGAAAATCTATTAAAAACCTTCGTACCAGCTCATCTACTAAAGAAGATTTACCAGCGCCACCAGTACCTGTAATACCCAGTACAGGTGTTTTTAGATCTTTATTTTTGTTGTGAATGGTTTGGAGTGCGTCCTTAGCAACTTCCGGAAAGTTTTCAGCTGAAGAGATCACACGTGCAATTGCTCCTGGTTCTTTGCTTGATAACTTAGCAACTTCTCCGTTTAAAGAATCTCCAATTGGATAATCTGACGTTTGTACTAAATCGTTGATCATTCCCTGCAAGCCTAGTTCACGGCCATCGTCTGGCGAATAAATACGCGTGATCCCATATTCCATTAACTCTGAAATTTCTGAAGGGAGGATCACGCCGCCGCCGCCGCCAAAGATTTTTATGTGCCCGGCTCCTTTTTCCTGAAGCAGGTCGTACATATATTTAAAATACTCTGTATGTCCTCCTTGATAAGAGGTCATCGCAATGGCGTTAGCATCTTCCTGAATCGCTGTATTTACTACCTCTTCTACACTACGGTCGTGGCCCAGATGGATCACCTCTACACCAGTAGATTGAATAATCCTTCTCATAATGTTTATAGCAGCATCATGTCCGTCAAAGAGTGAGGCAGCTGTTACAATTCTAACTTTATTTTTTGGGGTATAAGGAGTTTGTGGTTGCATAACATTTAAATAATGAGCACAAAGTTACTAAAACCCTTGCTCACATTGAACTTAAGAACGCTACAAATAAGCAAAAAAAGATTAATTTTCCTTTGTTCCTTTAAAAAAAAACCTGTATTTTTGAAACATATTTAATAAAACCTAAATAATAAATTATTATGAAAAAAATTTACATTTTAGCTACAATGGTAGCTTTCGCATTTACTGCAAATGCACAAATCGTCGATGACGAATTTGAATTTTACCAATTAGGAGACATCGATGCTCAATCTCCATCTTGGAGAACTTGGAGTGATGCACCTGGAAATGCTGAAGATGCTGATGTTACTGATCTTCAAAATAACACTGTTGGAGGAGATAAGTCTTTAAACATTGGAGCAGGAAATGACATGTTATTGCTTTTTGGTGATTTAACTACTGGAGTATACTCTTGGCAGTACGATCTTTACTTGGAGCCTGGAAGTAGTGGTTTCCTTGGAATGATGAGTGAAACAACTACTGAATTTGCATTACAGATGTATTTTGATGATGCAACTATTGGTACTTCTTTTGCAGATCCTATTGGTAATACAAATACTGGAGATCCTTTTACTATTGAAGAGGAAACTTGGGTTACTCACCGTTGGGTAATTGATTTGGATGCTGGTACTGCAATTGTAACTCAGGACGGAGAAGAAATCTACAATGGTGACTTCTTTAGAAATGCATTACAATCTGTAGACATCTGGGATGATGCTAATGCAAACTTCCATTTAGATAATGTACTTTTCGTAGAGGGAGAAATTTTGAACACTGATGATTTTTCATCTTCTAGCTTCAGCGTTTATCCTAACCCAGTACAGGACAGATTGAATATTCAATCAGTAATAGCTGTAGATTCAGTTATAGTATACGATGTATTAGGAAAAGTAGTTCTTACTGCTACTCCTGGTGTTGTATCTCCAAGTGTTGATATGAGTGCTCTTACTTCTGGTGCTTACTTAGTAAACATCACAATTAATGGTGCTTCTAAAACAGTAAAAGTTGTTAAGTAATTAGTTACTTACCATACCTTATATTAAGCCCTTCACTATGAAGGGCTTTTTTTATATATTTATCTCATTCCTAAAAACACCAATCTATGAAAAAGCTCGTTTTATTTTTTTCTTGCTTTGTACTTATTTCCTGTGCAGAACTCCAACAAGTAGTAAACAACCTCCCACAAGCCGGGGGGATGGATCCTACCATGATTGCCAACGGGCTGCGTCAGGCACTAGATTTTGGAATAGACAAGCAAGTAACAAAGCTTACCCAAAAAGACGGTTTTTATAAAAATAGTCTGGTAAAAATACTCCTACCACAAGAGTTGCAGAAAGTAGATCGTACCCTACGGGATATAGGTTTAAGCAGTTTAGCCGACGAAGGTTTAATAATTCTAAATCGCGCTGCAGAAGATGCCGTAAAAACAGCAACACCCATCTTTGTAAGTGCAGTAAAGGAAATTACATTTAACGATGCTAAAAACATTCTACTGGGTCCAAACAATGCTGCAACAAACTATTTAGAAGGCCGAACCAACAGTGCATTGTATACAGAATTTAATCCCGTCATAAAAAACTCGTTTCAAAAAGTAGGTGCAGATCGAGTATGGGAAAACATCATTACCAGGTACAATAACATTCCCTTTGTGAATAAAGTGAACCCAGATCTCACCGACTATGTTACCAACCGAGCCTTAGAAGGGGTCTACACTATGATAGCTGTGGAAGAAAAGAAAATACGAAGTAGTGTAGCGTCCAGGACCACAAACCTTTTACGTCAGGTTTTTGCACTCCAAGACTAAAACACTGGCTTAAAAGAATATTAGGACATGATTAACGTATTATTAGTAAAGTTTAGGTCACCAGATTATTATTTTTGCGTAAACAATTAAAAGAAATATGTCTGGTTGGTTAAAAAGAAAATCGAGAGTAGAAAAATTAGAGCAAAAATATACAGAGCTCATGAGGAAGTCTTTTAAGATCTCACTTAAGAATAAAGATGAAAGTGAAAAAGTGCAAAAACAAGCTTACAAGGTGTTTGATGAAATTAGGTACCTAACCTTACAAAATGCCGATAAATAAGCCCTTCAATGTAACGTCTTGAAATAGGACAATGCTTCCACTATTCTGGAACCATACCAGCTAAAATATTCTCCATCAACTAAACGCACTTCAGTTTGAAGCGCGTTTTTTAATTTAATTACATCACTATTCTTAAAAGGAAATGGCTCTGTAGCTAGTAATACAGTATCTGCTTCCAGTAATTCTTTTTCTGAAACTTCGGGGTAGCGAGATGATTTCCTAGCAAAAACATTTTCAAAATTATTAAGCGTAAGTAAATAGTCTATAAAAGTAACAGTACCAGCTACCATATAGGGATTCTTCCAGATTACATATGCTACTTTTTTGCTTGGTTTTAAAGCTACAAATTCTTTAAATTCATGTACAGCATCTTCAATTTGTTTGGTTAATTCTTCAGCTTTCTCAGTAACCGAGAACAGCTCGCCAAATTGACGAATCATTTTTAAGTTGTCTTCAATGGTATAGATATCGCTCACCCAAACAGGTGCAATTTTCTCTAAAGTGCTAACTATTTCCTTTGTATTCTCTTCTTTATTGCAAATGATAAGATCTGGACGCAACTCCTCAATTGTATCGTAATGTACCTTCTTAGTGCCCCCAACAATAGTTTTAGTAGTTCTTAATGTCTCTGGGTGCACGCAAAATTTTGTAATACCAACTAAAAAGTCACTCAATCCTAACGCTACAAGAAGTTCGGTTTGTGAAGGTACCAGAGAAATAATTCTCCTCGGGGTATAAGGTACTTCCAGCGTTCTATTCAGTTGATCTTTAAAGTGCATTCAGAATGGCTTCCATTTGCGACTGAAGTTCCCGGGCAGCTGTTGCCGAAGCTTTCGCAAAATTCTTGTCCTTGCCAGCATAGATAACACCTCGTGAAGAGTTAACAAGTAATCCAATATTTGAAGAGAGTCCGTATTTACAAACCTCAGAAAGACTTCCACCTTGCGCCCCCACTCCAGGAACCAATAAAAAACTATGCGGCACTATCTTTCTGATATCGGCAAGGTAGCTTGCTTTTGTAGCTCCTACTACATACATTAGATTATGGGCGTTTGTCCACGTCTTAGAAGTTTCAATAACAGTTTTATACACTTCTACTCCATCAACTAGTTTGGTTTGAAAATCGAAAGCCCCCTGGTTTGAGGTTAGCGCGAGTAAAATAGTATGTTTGTTTTCAAAACCTAAAAAGGGTTCTATACTGTCTTTTCCCATATAAGGTGCAGTCGTAACCGAATCGAAGCCCAAGTCTTCAAAAAATGCTTTTGCGTACATCGCAGAAGTATTCCCAATATCACCTCTTTTGGCGTCTGCGATGGTAAATAGTTCGGGATAGTGCTCTTTAAGATACTTGCTGGTTTTTTCCAGTGCTCTCCAACCTTTTAAACCGTATGCTTCATAGAAAGCAGTATTGGGCTTATAGGCTACTGCAAGGTGATGTGTAGCATCTATTATAGCCTTATTAAACGCAAATATGGGGTCTTCTTCAGCTAATAAATGTGTTGGAATTTTATCGAGGTCTACATCCAAACCAATACAGAGAAAAGATTTCTTTTTATGGATTTGAGCAACAAGTTCTTCAGTGGTCATGGGGTATCACTTAAAATGTTTCACCGGCTTCTTTTAGCTTTTCAGTATTACTTACCAGCTGAAGCTCATCTATAATTTTCTGAATATCGCCATCAATAATATTACTTAAATCGTAGAGGGTAAGGTTTATCCTGTGGTCGGTTACACGACCTTGTGGATAATTATAGGTTCTAATTTTAGCACTTCTATCGCCACTGGTTACCATAGAGCCTCGCTTTTCGGCATCTTCTGCTTGTTTTTTGGCCAGCTCCAGATCGTACAGCCTAGATCGCAGTACTTTAAAAGCTTTTTCCTTGTTTTTATGTTGCGATTTTTGATCCTGGCATTGTGCTACCAATCCTGTGGGCTCGTGGGTTAGTCGTACTGCAGAATAAGTGGTGTTAACAGACTGCCCTCCAGGACCCGACGAACAGAAATAATCCACACGCACTTCTTTTGGATCAATTTCTACATCGAATTCTTCGGCTTCAGGAAATACCATTACAGTTGCCGCACTGGTGTGCACTCTTCCCTGTGTTTCGGTTTGTGGTACGCGTTGCACACGATGCACTCCCGCCTCAAACTTTAAGGTTCCGTACACATCGGCTCCTTCTACCTCAAACTGAATTTCTTTGTACCCGCCACTGGTTCCTTCACTAAAATCTACAACACTTACTTTCCAGCCTTTACTTTCACAGTATTTAGTATACATGCGGTGTAAGTCTCCTGCAAAAATACTGGCTTCATCGCCACCCGTACCTGCTCTTACTTCCACTACTGCATTTTTAGTATCTTCAGGATCTTTAGGAATAAGCATAAACTTGATATCATCTTCAAGCTTTCCTATGGTCGATTTCGCCTCGTCAAGTTGCATTTTGGCCATTTCAACCATTTCGGCATCGCTGCCATCTGCCAGAATTTCTTCGGCTTCTTTTACTCGTTCGGTAGCTGTAAGATACCCCTCACGCTTATCCATAAGTGCTCTTAAGTCTTTATATTCTTTATTTAACTGAATATATTGCTTCTGATCGCTAATAATTTCTGGCTGAATAATGAGGTCACTTACCTCATCAAATCTATTTTTTACTATTTGAAGTTTTTCTAACATATTGAAATTTTCATATTGAAACCTCCTTCAATACGGTTTCAAATTTACAATAAAATAAGGAAGGTTTCAATCCAGCAGAAGGTAAAAGATGGTTGCCGAATTAAAATAGTACACTGGATCGTTGAAATTAAGTTTTCAAGAGAGACACTGTCCTATGTCAGAAAAACTAGAGAAGTTTAGAGGCTAGCTTTTCTTCTTTATTTTTAGGCATCAACATAAAATGTGACAGCATTGCAATTGCGATGATAAGTACAACCCTGGCAATATAAACCGAAGTATTTCCATAACCAAAATCATAATATCCTATAGCCCTGAAGATCTCTGCAAAAACAAAAAGAAAAGCTACTATTAAAAAAACCAAAGATGCCTTTGTATTTACCGAATGGTTGTACAGAAGAGATAAAAAGCCAAGTACTACCAGTGACATAGAAACCAGGAGCATCGCACTAAAAGTCGCATCTCCATTGGCCAGGTCCTTCAATTTTGATATAAACTCATATAATAAATAACCATTGATAATAATGAGCCCTGCAAAAACGGTTGAAAGTACTACGCCCAAATTTTTAAAACTGGCTTTGGGCCAGACAGCTCTGATTAAAAAAAGATAGGCAAAAACATTTAAAAATAAAGAGGTAGCAGCTATCGCTGTATTTTCATACCATACAGTACAAATACTGGATACCGAATAGAAGAACATAAAAGCAACGAGAATTTGGTTAACTTTTTTTGTGCTAAAGGCAAGTACAATTCCCAAAAAAATAAGGGAAATTAGCCCTCTAAAAAGACGGTAAACCGGATAGTTACCTAACAGATGAATAAAAATACTGGCAACAACCAATACAACAGACGTAATAAGTAATATCTTCTTGTAGCTCCTGGGTTGTACAGCTTTTATATCCATAACTTAGATCCCTGAGCTTTATAGTTTCAGGGTGTCATTCTTTCGATACTAAACATAGACAAACTCTCCATGTTTAGAGGTAATAGTTAGCTTTTTAGTCTCTGCAGCAGCTACTTTTCCAACTATTTGAGCATCTACATTGTAAGATTTTGAAATAGCTATAATTTGTTGTGCTATTTCTTCGGGAACATATAGTTCCATTCTATGGCCCATATTAAATACCTGATACATCTCTTTCCAGTCTGTACCACTTTCCTCCTGTATCAATTGAAACAAGGGTGGCGTATCGAACAAAGTATCTTTTATGATATGTAAGTTATCTATAAAATGGAGGATCTTTGTCTGGGCTCCACCACTACAGTGTACCATACCATGAATTTGCTCTGGACTAAATTTAAACAAAATTTCTTTAATAATAGGCGCATACGTCCTTGTGGGAGATAGTACTAATTTACCAGCATCCAGTGGTGAACCTGGTACAGTATCGGTTAATTTTTTGCTTCCGCTGTACACCAAATCTTCAGGTACTGCAGCATCAAAACTTTCGGGATATTTTGTGGCCAGGTAGTTATGAAATACATCATGCCGGGCACTTGTTAGCCCATTACTTCCCATTCCGCCATTATATTCTGTTTCGTAGGTTGCTTGTCCAGAAGAGGAAAGTCCAACAATCACATCGCCTGGGCGAATATTTGCATTGTTAATTACGTTGGCTCGTTTCATTCTTGCAGTTACTGTGCTATCCACGATAATGGTTCTCACCAGGTCACCTACATCTGCTGTTTCTCCTCCTGTGGAGTGGATTTTCACACCAAATCTAGCTAGATCTTCCAGTAATTCTTCGGTTCCATTAATGATTGCTGAAATAACTTCACCAGGAATCAGGTTTTTGTTGCGTCCAATGGTGGAAGAAAGCGTTATGTTATCTACAGCACCTACACAAAGCAGGTCGTCTACATTCATAATAAGCGCATCCTGCGCAATGCCTTTCCACACGCTAATATCGCCTGTTTCTTTCCAGTACATATATGCCAGAGAAGATTTCGTTCCTGCCCCATCTGCGTGCATTATTAAGCAGTGGTCTTCATCTCCTGTAAGATAATCCGGAACTATTTTACAAAAGGCTTTTGGAAAAAGGCCTTTATCTACATTTTTAATGGCATTGTGCACATCTTCCTTACCGGCTGAAACACCTCTTTGGGCATATCTTTTTGAAACTTCTTGACTTTGACTCATACTAGTATCCTTAGGACCACAAAAGTACAGAATGAAAAAACGTCCCGAAAGTTAGGGACGTTTTTTTTAACTATTATTTTATGATGAACGTTATTCCCAATCGGGCATAATCGCTTCACTAAACAATTCATTATCCTCATTAATTGCACCAAAAACTACGGAAAAAACAGTGGGAACTGAATTTAAGTTACTTCCTCGTCGTGTAAAAATTACCCCACCTTCTGTTGGTGAATAGCGAACTTGTAGATCATTTTCACCTAAAATAACATTGGTCTCTACTTGATTAGATTCCATAGTGGAAAAATCATATCTAAAAATTCTATTTTCAAACCTTCTGTAACTTGAATTCTGCTCACCAGATAGATCCTTAGTATACAGCACTTCATTGGCACTAGCTGAAAAATTAACACTTCCAGCAGCTCCCGTTTCTCCTTCTTGAATAACGACTCCTTCAAGTCCACTAGCAATGCTTGCTGTATAAATTCGCACATTATATCCACTTGCATTATTGGTCTTTAATAGCAGGAGATCGTCATCGAAATCTGGAACTGCAATCTCCGAGATAAATGATCCATCCGGAGTGGTATAAATGGCAGTCAAACCGCTACCATCTGGAGAAACAGAATATACCTTATCGAAGTAAGGGTAGTAAATTCTATCACCATTACTTGACCAAGTAAAGCTAAGTTCATCTATTCTAAATCCTGCTATAGGAATAAGAGAAGTTACCTGATTTACATCAGTACCATCTAAGTTCATGGAAAATATATGCGCATCGCCTCCCACGGTACGCAAAAATGCCACTTTATTAACTATATTATTACGTCTAGGTCTGAAGCTGTTTGTATTTTCATTGGTTAATTGAAATACGTTAAAATCAATCTCCCCATCATTCCCAGGTACATCGTCGTCATCACCTGAAAATATAACATTATTTCCGTTTACTTTTTTCACAAACAAAAACGGATTATCAGGAGCACTAATGGTAGTAAATTCGCCAATAGCAGAATTTACAGGGTCATTAAACTCATCCATAACGGTCACTTGCCAAAAATAATTGGTCGCCAGTCTTAAATTACTCACTGTAAAAGTGGTGTCCTGAATACCTTCAAAAATTTCCATTTCATTGGTGATACCATTCCGTAGATCTAATGTGTAAGTTAATTCATCATCTTCCGAGTCGCTTGATTCCCAGATAAAAGCAACTTCTAATGGCACATCTATTGCGCTAGGTTCTGGAAAAATTAACTCAGGGATTGATGGAGACTGATTGTTAGAATTAGACTTACTAAGCTCAAAAGCAACAATCGACACATTATCTTCAGTAACAGTAGCAGACTCAAAACCTGTTATATATTCGGTGAGCTCAGCCTGAACTGAATAATCATCAACGATTATATTTTCAATAGTAAAAGCTCCAGCTTCATCAGTAAAAACAGTAGTAGACGAGGGATTTGTTGAAACTTTAACTCCCGATAGTGGGTCACCCGATACTTTGTCTACAACAGTACCCATAATGACTCCTTCTCCCAAGGCTGTTATAGTATCTTCACTACAACTGAAAGCACCCATACCTAGCACTAAAAATGCGATTATATATTTTAGATTTTTCATTTTCTTGTAATTTCTATTTATGGACTGTTACTTAAAGTGTTTTTTTTCTTAAAATTAAAGTAGTAATTCAGCCCTAGTCCGAAGGTTAGGTAATCATCTTTCCTTTTCCCATTGACCAGCTTATCCACCTCATCACTAAAGCTCCTGTTATGTTCTGCAACTAATTTTAAGCCCCAACTTTCAGAAAGAAAATATTGAATACCAAATCCATATTGCAATTTAAAAAACGTTTCACCAAGCTTATACCCTCCGTCTTCAGCATCATTAATTTCTCTGAAAAGTCCTGGTCCCGCATAAATAAAAGGAGATAGATTATCGAATGGAAGAATATTAAATTGCGCATTAAAGTCTACAGCACCAAACTTATTATAAAACTGATCTCCACTGTTTAATTCCAAAAATGAAGTAGATACCCCCAAGTTCAGATAAGGATTAATTTCTCTTTGGTATTCAAACCGTGCAAACGCACCGAGTTCCTTGGTCGTATAATCTGCATTAATTAAACTAGCACCGGCTGAAGCACTTATCAAATTCTTATACGGTCTACTCGTTCGAACACGATCATACAGCTGTACCGATTCCTCTCGTTCTTTGCCTTCCAGATAATCTGCTACTAGCTTATCATTCACTTCCTTTCCACCTTTAGCACCCCAAAATTGATCTTTGATTCCTTCGAGAATAAGATCGTGTACTGCTTTTTCGATAGCGTCTTTCATCGCTAACTGGACAGGTTCATTTTGAGTAATTCCAGTTTCAGCTTCCAATAACCTTTGAAATTTCACAAAGCGAAAAAAACTTGCATCCACCGCCTGAGAAAGGATTGTTTTTGAAACATATATCGTTTTTAGTATTGCCCCATTATTTGTTGATACCGCTCTAAGATATACTGTAATACGATCTTGTCTGTATCTTGCAGAACCACCAATTCCAAAATAACGGGCACCTATACCTCCAGTAATAATATTGGTGTCGTATGATACAACTCCGCCTTCGAGTATTAAGCCTGCGTATAATAAAGGTGGAAGCGGCGGTTCGTTCGGGTTCAGGTTTTTAATATAATCCTGCTTTGTAGATCTTATTATATTTCGTTCTGTAGAGAGGTTATTGAAATTTTCTCTTTCTATGGGAATAAACCATCCTGAGTCTTCTAATGCCTTAATTAATATGGTGGTGCCTCCTTGAGAAACTGCAGTACTAAAAGTACTTCCATTTTCAACTGCTTTATACTGGCCGGTTTGATCACTAAAATCATAAACAGCTACCTCTACTGGATCTGCAGCAGAAGGTAAGTCTAGAAGTATTTTGGTAGAAGCAGAAAATTCTCCTGTTCTTGATGGATTTTTATCGAATGGTTGGTTAAAATATGCCCCGCAGGAGCATAAAAAAAGTAAACAGGTCGATAAGACTAGTTTGAGAAAATTTCGCATAAAATTATATTAATTTGGGACTATAATCTGAGTTTGTTCTCCATTAGAAGTGTCAAGAATATTGATAACTAATCCCTCAGCAGTTTCAATAACCTCTACGTTTAATGTTCCGAATGTAAAAGTTCCTTCTTGATTGAAATCTCCTGCACCAGCCAATTGTTGATTTAATAAAGCTCTAGTAACCTGACTCAGAATTTGTCTATTTAAATTTTCTCCAAACTGATCCAGTTCCGACTGCTCTTCGTTTGGATTTACAGCTGCTCTTAAGCCATTTTGTGCTGTAGCCGATGATAGTAGCCATTGGTAATTAAAGGTGTCACCTCCAAATGCAGGGTTTGTGGGCTTGTATGAAAACTGTTGCGCAAAACAAGTACCTCCAAAAATAAATAAGATTATAATAAGTAAGTTTCTTTTCATCTTAATAGCGTATTAACTCTTCTTTTTGTTTCTCTAACTGCTGCAACCGTCGTATCGATCTAGCAATAGCATAGTTTGCCATTTGTTTTAAAAATGCTTTTCTGGGTTGCGAAAAAAATTGCCATACTAGTTCATCTTCAACTTTAACAGTTATCCTAGTAGTTCTTCCCCTTCCGGGCACTTCTTCAATTAAAATATTTTTATCTGTTTCTATTTGCTTGTTATAAAATTCAAAATAAAAATACTTATAAAAATCTCTTCCAGCCTTTGTTATCGTATTTTTCAACACAAAGCCTTGTGGAATATATCCATCTTGCGGGGCTGCCTGATCTGGGGAAATTACAATAGGAGTTCTTTTCTCCGCGTCTTCAATTTCGAGTGACTCTAACGTAGGGTCGTAATTTAACACAATTCTATCCTGTCCTATCGGTTTATCTTCTAAGTCGTAAATTACCAAAACCAATATAATTTTTCCCGTAATATTGTTATTAATAGTCAATGTCGAAAGTAACTTCTTGTCATTAGCTTCTATTACAAAACGATTTCCTTGTGTATTCTTTTGGGTATTATTGTTTTCATCGGTTTTAAATGCCATAAACTCGTACCGTAAACTAGTGGCAGCAGGTGTTAAATTTTCGGCTGTGCTGGTAAACGTATAAAACTCACTATTTCTTTCAACCTTTATTTTTGCAGCAATTTCAACATTATACAATTGCGCAGTAGCATTAGAAATAAATAATAATGCTAACAATAAAAGAATTTGTTTAATAAATCGATATGTAAGTTTCAGAATCATTTAATCTCTTAGTTGAAACTTCGAATAATTAAATTTGGCGTTCCTTCTGTTTGCTTAAAGTTAATTGACTTGGTTAGATCATTAACACCTTCTCGTTGAAACTTAAGGTTATTCCCGTCCTGTACAAGATCTAATGTTACATCCAAATTACGATTGTTTACAAAGTCTGTAAACTGATTGGAATTTCCTCTTTGGACTAAGTTTGCAACTGCAGTATTAGCAACATACGTCATAGAGGCAAAATTATTGTCCCCATCCTGAGTGACGTTAATATCACTTGCCACGGTGCTGGTTGTAACAGAAAGCGTATTGGCTTCTCCTATCTGTGTTAAAAAAACAGAATTTCCTTGAACATTCCGTGATCTTGGATCGTTTGCTCCAGATACACCCAAACTTTGTAAATAGGTGCTATTAAGATTATTCCCTTCTACCACTTGTTCTTCTACGGTCTTTTCCTCACTATAAGTTTGTGCATAGCTGTTACCAAATATACCTAAACTGGCTATTAGTAATGCTACAGAAATAATTTGACTTGTTTTCATAGGTTATATATATTATTTTAATTTCATTGAGATAAAGCAATTAACGCCTACCTTCCTTAAATTTTTATTTTCAACTATTAAGTCTTAGCAACCTGCACTAATTTTCAGCATTGCTGAAAACATATAATACACCGTTTCAAAAATTGGGGATAGGCTTGTATATTCTTGGGGAAATTTTGATATACTATAACATAACAAGAATACGAAAAATTAATGACAGTTCCTAGTGTCCAAATAGCATCGAAAAACAACTTTTAACATTTGTAAGAAAAACACTGTTAAATTATAAAGGTTATTTGATGTATATCCTTAAAAATCCGATAAAAGACAATCCCAAAGCTAAAAATCAATGTGTTAATATTATGTTAAAATAAGGTATGGTGCTCAGCAAAAATTTTATTAATGTGTTTTGAGCTACATGCTACTAGTACCTTTATATCTTTGGCTTTAGACTAAGAACACTTACAACCTGTTTCGGATCTAGCACCTGATTTTAAGAGTTATCATGTACAGATTTTCTTACAAAGTAAAAACGAATTGTACCTGCCTTCATAGTTGAGAACTCCCCTTCAAAAGGGGCACCCTGTCTTGTAAGAATTTTAATACCTCCTCTTTATAGGTGAGCCATACTATAGGCACAATTATAGCAATAAAAAAAGAGGGCGTTTCGGCCCTCTTTCTTATTCTGAGTTATAAAATTTATCCTAGCAATCTGTACACAATTCTGGTACATCGATATCTGGAATTCCAAGATCTTGCATTCCTGGAAGTGGCATTGGTTGCATTTCAGCAGGAATATCACAATCGATAGTTTCCCAAGCGTCCATAGCAGGACCAACTTGTAATACTTCCATTACGTTGTTAGAACCAGCCTGATCACCAATAAAGCTCTGTCCACCGCGTTGTGCAGCGTATACAGCGTTACTAGTTCCTTGCTGTCCAATCTCCATAAAGTTAGCACCTTCCCATTGCTTAGTTACTAAATCGTTATTAGCACCACTCTGTACTGCCAACGCTTTATCCTCACCGTCCTGGATCATCCAAGCATCGTGATCGCTACCCACTTGAATCAAACCAGCGATGTTGTCGTCGCCTGTCTGAACCTGTAAAGCAGAGTTGTTATCGTTATAAGATGTCTGACTGTTGTCCACAGTATAGTTCTGAAAAACAGCAGCGTTGTTATCGTTACCAGTTTGAACTTGCTTAGTATATCCAGCAAAGATTCCACCAAATGCTGTTGATGCAAATTGCTCTGATGAAGCTGTGTTACCAGAACCATCTTGATTTTGGAATGCCACATTATCAACAGTACCGTCTGGTGAAAGTGCTCCTACTGTATTCAAAATAGCATTTGTTTCGTTGAACAAAGCATTATTCGGAGATAAAGCAGCTGCATTTGTAACATCTCCTTGGTTAATTTGTGCAAGGTTTGAACCACTACCAGCAGTACCATTCACTTGGTCCT
>CENR01028967.1_pt1 | contig 31398 bp, 22 predicted proteins | sample 530181 | NCBI WGS metagenome assembly CENR01 (sample SAMEA2619677, study PRJEB7988) | marine metagenome | biome: marine biome (ENVO:00000447); feature: surface water layer (ENVO:00002042); material: "saline water (ENVO:00002010), including plankton (ENVO:xxxxxxxx)" | depth 5 m | reverse complement strand
CACCTACTGCCGGAATAAGCGACGCCAACACCGTCCAGATGCTATATAAAATTACCTGTATAGCCGTTCCTTTATCCCGTCTACCGTTGGGAAGCATAAAAAAGCCACCTTTTTTATAATCATCGAACAAGAACCAGCCAATAGCCCAAAAATGCGGGAATTGCCAGAAAAACTGAATCATAAACAAGGTTCCTGGCTCTATTCCAAAGTTATCTGTGGCCGCTACCCACCCTAACATAAAAGGGATCGCTCCCGGAAAAGCTCCAACAAAAACAGAAAGCGGTGTACGCGTTTTTAAAGGAGTGTATAAACTCACATACAAGAATATGGAAATAGCCCCAAACATAGCTGTTTGCGGATTAATGGTATACAAGACAAAAATACCTACCAGGGTAAGAATACTGGCAAGTATAAATGCAGGGGTTACACCTAAACGTCCGGCTGGAATAGGTCTGTTCTTGGTCCTGTCCATTTTAGCATCTAAATCCCGTTCTATTATCTGGTTAAAGACGTTGCTGGCACCCACCATACAATACCCTCCAACACAAAGGAGCAATAAAATATAAAAATCGAGAGATTCTGCCCCCAGTAAATATCCTGCAACCGAAGAAAACACTACACTTACAGAAAGTCGCATTTTAGTAATTTCAGTAAAATTCCTGAAAATAGAAGCTGGTAAAGATGTGGACTGTGTTACCGCCAAGACGTGTTGGTTTTTAGAGCGGTGCAAAGATACGGGACATACCTATTTTTTACAATATAAAAAGACAATACTTCTGTGGTCAAAAGTTTTTTTTTATTACTTTGACACTTCATTTAAACAAACAGACATGACCAAAGCAATTATTTTTTCCTTAATCATATTAGTTACAGGCTTTGCAGGAATTGCACAAGATAAAAACGGAAGAGATCAAAATAGTAAGAAAGACGATAAAACGGCAGACAACTATAAGAACAAACCTTCAGTAATAGATGTTACTGATAATATTTTCATGCTTAAAGGCATGGGAGGTAATATCGCTGTACAAGACGGAATTGACGGAATCCTGATGGTAGACACCCAGTTTGAAAATGTTTCAGATTTTATAGAAAATATTATTAAAAACAAAACCGACAAAGAGGTAGAGTTTATCATAAACACTCACTTACACGGGGATCATATTGGTGGTAATAAAAATTTCAGCAGAAAAGGTGCTACAGTGATCGCTCATGAAAATGTTCGCAACACCCTTAGAAATAACATAAGAAACAAGTCAAAAGAAAAGATCCAGACAAGAATTGAAGCTCAAATTGAAGAGGCAGAGAAAGCGGGAAATGCAAGTGGTAAAGTTGAGCAAATGAAAGAAGGGCTGGAAAAAAGAATTGAAAATCTTACTAATGAAACAGAGCAGGACATTGACTTCGAAGCACTACCGGCTATCTCTTTTGAGAATGACCTCTTATTTCATTATAACGACGAAGACACACGGCTTATTCACCTAGCCAGAGCCCACACAAATAGCGATATAGTCGTTTATTTCCCAAAAAGCAATGTGCTCCACACTGGAGATGCCTTTGTAAGTAAAATGTATCCCTATCTAGACACAAAAAATGGTGGAAGCTACGACGGGTATTTAAATGGCCTTAAAAGAATTGTACAGTTGTGTAATAAAGACACAAAGATTATTCCTGGCCATGGTGAACTTGCCTCGGTAATCGATGTGCAAGAAACAATCAGAATGCTAGAGCTCTACTATTCGAAACTTAAGATTGCCTTTTTACAAGATAAAACTGAAGATCAGGTTGCCAGCATGCGCGATTTTACACAATTTTATGATGCTAAGGGCTATGGTGATGGTTTTATAACTACAGAAAAGTTCTTACGGGCACTTTACAATGAAGTAGAAAGGATTGAAGGCCCCTACAAACGCAGAAACGAAGCGAAGCAAAAAAAATACGAAGCAGATCAAAAGAAAAAAGGGAACTAGTTTTTTTAGAAGTCGTAGTACCAGTTAAATAAATCGGTTCTAACACCAAAATTCACCCAAGTTGTTTGGTTTTCGAACACAGTCGCTGTGTTTTCCAGAGGTTTAAAGTCTCTGAAAATAACACTGCCATATACTTTTAGGTTTGTAGCTGGATTAATTAAATAGCCTGCTTGTAGTTCAGTATGGAAGAAATCTGTTGTATTTCCCTGGCCTACCTCTACACCTGTTTCAAAAGGCCTGTTGTCTTCATCTCCGTAAATACTACCTCCAAAATAGTCTACGTCTTCAGCTGGAGGTTGAAATTCCAATCCGCGCTTGGCAATGATAACTTTTGCATCGCCAAACCAGCGTCCTTTTTGATATCTGGCAATACTGATAAATTCTGAAATATTAGCACCCAAGGTATGCGCCAGCGATTGATTGTTATGCCCGTAATTAAGCACAACGGTGTTGTGAGAATACGTATAAGGACGAATGCGGTTATATTCAGCCTGCAGGTACAGTCCTTTTAAGCCAAAAGCATCATAGTACTTTGCCCCTATTTGATACCCCAATTTATTTTTCCAGCTTTTATCCCCTCCAAAAACATCGCTTGTAGAAAATTCGTCAATAATTACTTGTGAATAGGCATTTATCCTATCTGTAAATTTATATTTCCCAGTAAGACCAATTAAAGCATTCCCGGTACGTGAACCTGTTGAAAACTCTATAGCTCTATAAAATATTACTGGATTTACATAATTGAAATCGAAGCCACGATCATTCCGGTTATCCCAGATTACACTCTCGAACAAACCAATATTTAAACGCTTGGTAACATTATAGCTTAAATAGTGATTTGCCACAAACTTGGTTCTAAAAGTACGGTCTTCTGTAGCCTCGGGCCTAACATCTCTAAGGCTCATCCACGTATTTGTATACTTGAGCTTCCATATATTGGTGTTTATTTTGAAAAACGGGTACGGTGTTGCATTATCACTTAACAATAAGGATCTGTAGCCATCTCCCAGGAACATTTTACCATGCCCCAATTGAAAGTTAAACCATTTACTGGGCGAATACGATATATGTCCAGTTGCCACTGGATAATCGTAAGAGTCTTCTTTAAATCGTTTTGCAATACCACGTCCCGGGATAATCGCAGGGTTTCCGCCGTCTGGCATTCGGGCTTCGGCAAACCTGTTGTAATAGTCTGCAAACCTTCCCTGGCTTTCATACACCACGGCAAAAAAACTAAAGTCCTTTCCAATTCCACCTTGCGCGTACACCAGACGTGTATTGTTGTAGGTATCAATAGCTGCATCGGTATCTTTTCCTATTTGAAGATCTACTCCCGGGTCCAGCGTGAACCAGAAATCTTTTGTTTTTAATTGCACCATATGTTCATTCCAGAACTTTCGGCCAAACCACGAGCTCTTGTTTTTCAGCAATTTGGCATTCTCAGTTTCAAAATTGTAATACCTGTTCACTTCAGAATAAACATAGGGTTTCTGCGCCGTATGATTGTTTTGCCCTACCCTGTTTAAAGCAGGGTCGAAAAGACTATAGTTATGATGTGACAATGGAATATTTATATTGCTTACATATTCTTCGTTGGCATAAGACAGTTTTTCTATGTTGTCATACTCATTTTTTAAGGTTGTTATTGTGTTATCTGGAGCTGATGTTTTAGGATCTTCTGCAGTTTTAATACTACTTGTACCTGGTGCCTTTAAGGGTATTGCAATTGGCAAGGTAAACTGAACATAGGTTGGCTTCCCATTATAGGTAGCGGGCGTTATTTTTGGAAGCGTTTCAAAAACACGTTGCGCCTCTTCTTTTAGTTCTTTATAGATAGCATCTGAGTACAGTAACTTAAAAACCCCTTCTTTATCCACTTCAAAAAAGATAGTCATGGAGCCGTTGTAGTTTTCTTCTGAAACTATAGTTGGCACTTTAAAGTTATCAAATATGTATTGCTGAAAGGTAGTATTAAAACAATTTTCGAGTCCTTCAATTTCTACAGTAGCACATTCAGGGAACACAGGGTATTTCTCAAAGCTATTGGATTGTTGGGCATGTAGGTTTAGGTAAGCGAGCAAAACCAGAAGGAAAACAACGTTCTTCATTGGGCAACGGTTTAATGAAGCCGAAAGATACGCTTTTTTTAAAATGCCCAAAAAAAGAAACCCGCCTTTGAAAGGCGGGCTTATTAATATTTAGTTACTTACTTGAAATCGTATGGGCACAGCATACGTTACATTTACCGGGGTATCTCCTTGACGACCCGGCTGCATTAGAGGCAATCTGGAAATAACTTTTTTAGCTTCTGCTTCTAGTTTTTCATCTTTTGCACTGGCTTTAATTTCAACAATAGCTCCGTTGGAGTCTATCGTAAAAAAAGCACGAATGGTTTGCACACTCCCTGGTTCAAAATGATTGAACTTACCAGTATCAAAACGTTTCCCTATAAAGGCTCTGATTTTGGAAGACATACAATCTATCTTAGCTTCATTACCTATTGCACGTTCGCAGCCGGGAAAAACCGGGACGTGCTCTACTCCCATAATAGTTGTTGTTACCGGAGGTGTTACTTCTGTACCCGTAGAAACTACCGGAGGAGCAACCACAGGGTTTTCGGTATCGGCCATTGTACCCTCTACTATATCTGCGTCGTTTTCTATCGGAACAAAATTCTGTGCCGAAACAGGCGTCGTCACTTTTACAATTTCTCTGATAAGTTCCTTTTTAGGTTGCTCTTTCGGAGGTTCCACAACATCTTTTAAAACGGTATACTCAATGTTTGGGATTTCCTCCCATAGTATATCTTTTGAGGCTACGGTCGCATTGGGAGTCATACCAATTTCCAGTTCCATTACAAAGAACGTAGCCAAAAGGCTTGCAATAAGACCTACCTGAAAGAAGACCCTAGAGTTCCAGCTAATGTTAATTTGCTTTTTTATAGCTCTTTTACTTGGTACTTTTGTAGTGGTACCACACACATTACTTGATGGTTTCATAATAATATATTTAGAAGTTATATTATGTATGAAACAAGTGTTGTGCCAAAAAAAATCCCGCTTCGTTTGAAGCGGGATTTGATATATTAAAAAAGGAGTTTTTTAATTTTCTACCTGGAACAAAATTGGTAGTGCATAAATCACACCTACTGCTTTTCCTCTTTGTTTTCCCGGGGTCATTTTAGGTAGCGACTGTACTACACTAATTGCCTCAGACTCCAGCTTAGGGTGCGGTGCTCTGGCACGAACATCAACCACGTTTCCTTTGTTGTCTATCTTAAACTGAACAGAAATACGCTGTCTCCCGTCTAGTCCCAAATCACTTGCTAAATCTGTGTCAAATTTTTTCTGAACAAATTTTTGGATTTTTTCAGACATACATCTTTTCTTTGCATCGTTGTTTCCTGCACTTTCACATCCGGGGTAGACTGGTACATTTTCAATAATAGCAAAAGGTACATCTTCAATTACTTCTTCTACTACTTCTTCAATTTCTTCAATCTCAACAATTTCTTCTTCCTGATCTGTTTCAGTAGACTCAATAATAGTTTCTTCTACTTCTTCATCATCTTCTACCACTTCAATAACTTCTGGAGCTGGTGGTGGCGGAGGCGGTGGTGGTGGTGGTGTTAACTGTTGTGTAATTGGAATATCTTCTTCAAGTTGATCTCCAAGGTTTAACTGGTCTGAAGCCAGGTTATCGTTATCATACGTTTTCCATTCTATTGCTTGCCAAGCCACAAAAAGCATAAATGCCAGACCGAATAACAAGAAGACAGAACTCCATTGTTTCATGTCTGCTTTTGGGTTTTTCTTTTGTTCCATAATCGAAGTATTTAATTGTTGCTAATTTAAAGAAATAATCCTGTACTTTAAAAGGAAAAATCATTTTTGATTTTTTAAATACGCTATAACCTTGTAAAATACAATGCCTCCTAAGAGAAGTCCTACAGCATTTGCCACCAAATCAAGCACGTCTGAATGTCTTAGCGCAACAAATGCCTCTTGTAAAGCTTCAATTATTATGCCATAAAGCAAACAGAAAATAGCCACTAAACTAAAGGTCTTAGTAGCTATTGTGTTTTTTTGTTTTCGGAAAAAGTACAACGCCCAGATAAACAACAACCCTGCGTGTATGCTTACATGCACAAATTTATCTATTGGCAGTTCCGTTGAGGGCATGGAGCGCCCTGGAACTAAAAAAGCAATACTAATTAACAGCGTATAAGATAACGCTAGTAACAGTAACGTTTTAGGCGCCAATAAGTTCTTTGTAGGCTGCATCGTCTAGGAGGTCTGCAATTTCATCTGGATTAGAAATTTTAATCTTTACCATCCATCCTTCTCCGTAAGGGTCTGAATTTACTTTCTCAGGCTCCGATTCCAGAGCGTCGTTAAATGCTACTATTTCTCCAGACAAAGGCAGGAAAAGGTCTGAAACGGTTTTTACAGCTTCAACTGTTCCAAATACTTCATCTTTATCCAGTGTTTCATCTAGTGTTTCAACTTCGACATAGACAATATCGCCCAGCTCTCCTTGTGCGAAATCTGTAACGCCCACAGTGGCCACATCGCCATCTATGCTAATCCATTCGTGGTCTTTAGTATATTTTAGGTTGGAAGGTACATTCATAATATTCTTAAATTTTATGCTTCTTGTTGTTGGTGATTAATTTCCGAAATTATATCGCAGTGTAAAGCCAGAACGAATTGTTGTCTGCGGGAATGCTGTGGAAATAGCATATTCTGAAAACGAATAATCGAAATAGAACAAAGCGGTTAGGTTTTTACTCAACGCATAATCCGTCAAGAAATTTAAACCGTAAATAGTTTGTCCGGCAGTTGTCTGGTTATTGTTAATATCTAAATATCTGATGATTGTTTTGTTGTCTCTTCTGGAAACATCTATCTTAAAGTTAAGATCGCTCTTCAGTATTTTCTTTTTACCTCCAAAATTGGTGGCAATACGCAAGTCCTTTACACGGTATCCTAACCCAAGAATAATCTCGTTTCCTTGGATCTCAGTTAAAAGATTGTTGGCAAAACTTAAAGAAAGCGCTCTGTCCTTTCGGTACTCTGCCAGTATTTTTACAGAGTTTTTCATTTCAAAGTCCACTCGAATAAGGGGTGAGAATTGCTCGGTAAGGTTCACGTTCGTTAAAATTATTCTGCTCTTAAAATCTCCCGCCTGATCTGTTGCTGTTGGGTTGTTAATATCGTAATCCAGGTTTGTCTGAAACTGATTCACCGTGTAACTAGCTCTGTAACCGTGTTGTAAAGAAAAACGCTTAAATCGTTGTTTAAACCAGGCAAGGTTCATTAAACCTGTATACTTAACATCCCAGTTTGGAAGTGGAATATCTCTTAAGATTCCCTTTTTTTCACTGGCTACATCAGTACCTCTATATGCTGAAATAAAGGACGGCAGCAATACTTCCTGACTATTAGGCCCAAACCCAACTGGATATCCTGTTTCTTCATCTACAGGGAAACTTGAGGTTCCATAAAACTCTGTCGCCAACTCTCTCGCTACTACCAGACGGTTAGATCTGAAGTCGTCAAACGCAACCGATGAATTTTCATCACTCTGGCTAAATGCTGTTTTAATCAGTAATGTTGAAATATTAAAGTTTCCGAAAGTATTAGGCGTTAACGACCTATAGATATCATCTTCAATGATATAATTCTCGGCATAGTTTTCAGAATAAATTCTACTACCGTTAATGTCTATTTTAAGATCCTCCAAAGGCTCTAAGTTTATCTGTGCATCTAATTGACGGCTTTCAACTTCGGTATACTGCTCATTGAATTCCGGATATAGCGTTAGCCAGCCCATTCGAGCAGCTCTATCTCTAATTTCGGCCTGGCTACCAAATGTAAAACCAGCCGAGGGTTTTAGAGTTCCAATAAAACCAATGGAAGGCGTATAACCAGGCAAGAAAATACCTTGATTCTCTTGGTAGTTAAACTGAATCTTCTTGATGCTTGTTGCTAAGCCAATAAGTGTATTTGCCGCCTTTGCTCCAGCACCAAGAGAGCTACTTCCTGCCCCTCCTGACACAACACCACCAGCTGCAGTAGTTCCAACTGCACCTTTTGAATTACCACCTTTGGACGCAGCCTGCTCTTCTTCACCTCCGCCTCTCGCATTTTTTCCACCTGAATCGCCGCCTTTAACCGAACCTCCTTTAGTATTTCCACGACCACCAGAAGCACCTCCGGTATTATTTGCAGCTCTCGACTTTTTAATTTTTGTAAGGCCTACGTAGCGATAGAAGGCGTTCATGTCTAAAGATGAGTTAATTCTATGCGTCTGTGCATTCTGGATAGAATTTCCTAAGTTGAATGTTTCTACCGTACCATCAGACAAAGGTATTTCAATACTATTGAAAAGGTCACTACCGTCTTGCCATTGGAAATCTCCAGTATAAGAATAGGTAGCTCTAATAAACTTCAGGAAAGGAAACTTATCAAATGGTAAATCGTAATTTACCTGAAGTGACTGGAAATGCTGATTAGGATCTCCAATATCGAAAAAGCCATCCCAAACACCTATAGTATTGTCTGCAAAACCTTCGTCATCAATATAGTTTGTTACAATTCTGTTATTGGATGTTGTAAAGTTAGCCCGCAGCGAATTGGTTAGGTTATAATTAACCGTATACTGCCAATCGAACAAGAAGTTACGCTGGTACAATGTTGGCAAGCCAATGTTGCCCGGGATAAGGTTTAATTCTCTAAACTTTTGCTCATTATATTGTCTGGTAATATTAGAGCTTACCGCTAAACTGGTTGGCAAATAATTTACGTTCAAATCTTTAAGAAACTGCCAGTATTTTCCAGTAAACAGTGAGTCATTTTTCTTGAAAGGCTCGTACGCTTTTTGGTTGAATGAATAGTTATAGGTTGCTCCTAACCGCACGTTTTGCTCCAAAGCATCTTCAATTTCGAAATCATGGTGATCTTCTTGATTGTATGTTGCTGAAAATGTTAAGTTTTCTACATCCCAGGGCTTTGGTTTTTTATCTCCGGTTCGGTCTTTTCGCACCCCAATAAAATTGACACTCTGCCGCTTGGTATAATCTACAGATTGCTCTCTAATTTGATCTTTTTCGGCTTGACTCTCGGTATTGTCTATCCTTGCGTCTAGTTCAATATCCTGAAATTCCGGATCGTATTGTGGTGTAATTAATTCTTCAGATCTACCATAATTAAATGGCAATTGTATACCCCAGTTTTGAGGCAACATTTGTCCCAGATTTAGGTTTGTAACTACATCATACTGTTGCAGATCTTCACGACTTCTCTGGTTGGGTCCTTGTTCAATAGAACCAAAACCAATCGTACTTCTTCTCCCTGTTGCGCTAACGGTTGCAAAATCTGCTACGTTGGCATCCATACTAGCAACTGCAGCCCAGCCTCCTTCATTTTTTAATTCTGAAAGACGCAGTTCGTTAAACCAAGCTTCTCCACAAATTTCTTGTCCAGAATCGTTTTTTAACCCTAACATGATAATACGCACATTTCCAAAACTTGGGTTTCCTTTTATACCTAACAATAGTTCATTTTCGGACCCAATGGTACTTGCATCAAGTTCGGACTGTGGGATAAAGGTAACTTCAGTTGGGTCTATATTTGGATCTCCCAACACACGTGTTTTTAACTCCTGAAGCAATTGTAACGGAAGTCGCAAGCGGTTTTCTATAGGCCAAACCTGTTCCGGAGAAGAGGCACCAAAAGAGGTAGGATTCAACGGAATTTGAATTTCGTAGAAGTTCTGTGTTAAATCGTTTCCTAAACGGATAAAAGCTGTCATATCACCATCTGAGAGTGGCGACTGATTTTCCAGCGATTCTGCGTGAATAAACATCTCCAGGTTTTCATATTGACGCATATCCACATTAAAATTCTTGTACACACCACGACCGTCGTTGTTTTCTAAACCACAAACCCGCAACGCTAAGGATTGTTCGTTTTGACGAATTAGGTTATTGTTATTGTTTAACTCTTCCCGGATAACCCCTGGAGGTAATACATAAGGAATTGGTGATCTTTGGTCATTCTCTTCAATGTTTACTGCTTCATTTTCAAAAATGGTATCGTCCAGCTCTGGATCTTCATTTGTAATGTCTAATGTTTCAGTAAATCTTCTGTAATCACCTCTTACCAGTTCTAATGTCCCTAAACGAAGTACTGTATTTTGCGTAAACTGAGACATATACATACGCATAAAACGAATAGATCTAAAATCTGAAATCCCATTTACTGCTTCATCTGGCTGGCTAATTGGCACTTTAAATTGTACCCAGCGAACCGGGATTGTATTGTTATCTTGTGTCGTTATATCAATCTCACGAACATCTGTAATGAAATCCTGCTCTCCTCCATTAAGACTGGTGTTATTTTCTACACTCATCCCGCGATAAATTGGCACTCTGTACTCATAGTAGCTATCTACCGTGTTCATGGTATTATCACGGTTAATATCTTCTACGTCTGGTTGCGCAGTGCTCCCTCGGTTTGTATCAGTTACTTGTTCTGGCGAGTTTCCTTCTGTACCGTTATACTGTAAATATCGATTCAGGATATCTCCCTGGGCTTGTAAGAAATACTGATAGTTATCCCCTGCAGGATCTGCCAGTCCTGCAAAAGTAGGGAACATAGCTCCTTCTGTGACATCAGCAATTCCATCCAGTCCAATATCTTGATTTGTTCTTTCCTGTCCCTGCGTATTGAAGGTATATACTAACGATTGATTTGTAGGTACTTTACCCCAGGCGGTTGGTGTGGTATTTAAGGTTCCCCCATCTTCTGGAAGTCCATTTTCATATTGCTTCCTACCATCTTTCAAAATATCTTCGGAGATGTTACCTAAGTTAAAGGTTAAAAACCCGTCATCATTAATAGTGTCATCGTGTACGTAAGGGTCCATAACCCAGAACTGGATAAACTCTACATTAGAACGCTCAAAATCTGTAGTAGTAAGCTGTCTTGTAATACCCGCCCATCTTGTTTCAGGGTTAGGTAATGTATTTCCTCCTGCCGCTTCCGGGTTAAAGTTATATTGACCACGCTGACCAGGATAGTATGCCATATCCAAAGAGAATATAGCTTGTGTTTGCCCTTGAATTAAATCTTGATTCGGGAAAATTTCATCTCTGAAAATACGACGTGTAAACGGGGAAGAAAGGTCTTCGTCATTAATTCCCTCCGGGCGTTGGCTGCTATAGAAAACAGGGTCAATAGTATACCATGCTAATTTTGCACGGTTGTAGTTATACTGTAAATTTCCATTCGCAAATTCACCTCCAAAACCTACAGGGGTACTTCCTAAGAACCACGTAAGTGGTGAGCTTATATCAATCCCTGTTTGAGAAGCTTCAAAATCGTCTACATAAGAAGTTGCCTTCCCGTCAAAGTCTGAAACCTTAGGCGCTCCAGGCAAGAGGTATGCAAATTCACCTCGTAGTGATATGTTGGAAGCAACATCAGTATCTATATTAGGTAAATTATTCACCAAGCGGGTTAGGAAGGGAACTTCAGTAGAGTAATTTGCATTTAGGCCAAAAATACTATTGTTAATTGGCTCTGCATTAAAAGATGACTTTTGCGTTAAGGGCCTTTCGTTTAAGTTCAAATAGGTGGCGCCAATCTGAAATTTATCATTAAACCTATGTTCTACGTTTAATCCCGTAAAGCGTTTTGTCTGTTGCCCAAAAAGTGTGTTATTCTCTGTGGTAATATTAATAGGAGTATTGGAGTTTTGAAGCGCTGGATCAATAATTTGAACACGTCCTAATTGGTAATTTACGGTATAATCCACTCCTTCAACCAACGTTCTTCCACCTGCCGTTACCGTTACTGAGCCTTGTGGAATATTAAACGCACCAATTGGAATTCCATCTGCACCCGTAGACTTATAGCTACCCTTTAACTGAAATTTATTTTTATCACTATCCTCTTGTTCTGCTTGTGTTTTGGTAGTGTTATAAAGGGATCGGAAAACGTATTGGTTCTGGTTGGCGTTATAGGTAAGCTCATTGTTATAGTCCCCAGGTCCCTGGTTATCATTATCCAGCTTATCAAAGAGGTATTCTCCAAACGGTTCAACACTTGTAAAGATAATTTGTCCGTTTTGAGTATCTACCGTGATCCCCGGAAGGAAATCGAAGAAACCATCCCCTCCTTGTTGCGGATCCCCATTAAAATTTAACCTGTCCAGATTGAAAACGCGCAATAAGACATTGTCTTCAACATCTTCCGGAAGTGGCGTAGCTGGAAATTCGGATGTTCCCGGCGCCGCGGTAATATAGTTCAGCGGAGAAGGATCAGTATACAAAATGTTTAACCTGAAATCTTCCTGCTCCAGCTGAAAAGCACCTAAAGGGTAGATATTTTTCATCATTAAGTCCCAAATTGGCTCATCTACATTTGTAATATTACTCTTAAGAAGTTTTACTACTAAGTTTTGTGGCAAACCTTGTGGGTCCTCATTTGGATCTGGATCTGGATTTGGGTTGTTCGGGTCTCCCCCTGTAGGAGTTATAGCCCCCGTTGCATTCACACCATCGTTAGAAAACTCTCCAACCTGAAATACACGGCCGTTTACTGTAAACTGAAAAGCGACAGCTAATACTTCATCGTTGCTCAAACGTTGGTTTAACGATATATACCCTAACTGGTTGTTTAACCTGTATTCGTTAGGATTCAACCTTCTTGCGTTTTCAAGGGTTACATAGTCCACACCATCACTTACGCGCACACCACCAAATCCCTGTCCAACAGTTGCCACATCTCGGATGGCATCGTTTAAAATACTAGGCACTGAAGGATCGTCAATTCCAAAGGGGTTAAAATCGTTATTACCATTATCCGGAAAAGAGTTTCTTGGTCTGTTTATAAAACCACCAGGAACAAAAGGCAACCCAACATTTGTTGGATCTGCCTCTCCAAGATCTTGCAAGGCAACAATGTTTCTAACATTCTGGGTATTTGCCGCACGATTGGTAATCCAAACTTCAGATCTTGTAATCTGTACATTCGAATTTATAAATGGGTACTGTCTTAAAATCCTATCGTAATTATCTCTAAAGTAATGTGACAGGAAAAAGTGACGATTTTCGTCGTAATCCAGTGCAAACAACTCAAAATCTGTGATGGTTGCGCCACCTTCTGCTACCACACTTCTGGTTTCAGACTTTTGTTCAGAAAACACCCCTGTAATGGTTGTTTTTCCAAACTGTAACTGTGCTTTCACCCCAAATAAACTCTGGGCTCCCTGAATTAACGTACTGTTAAGTGGCATACTTACGTTACCCACTTCAATTTTGCGAATAATGTCGTCTTCCGTTGGCGTGTATTCCAGTTTTATCTGGTTCTGAAAATCGAAGGTAGATTGTGTATCGTAATTGGCGGTAATCTGAAGACGTTCTCCAACTTTACCCAACAAACTTAAGCTGATACGCTGGTCAAAATCGAAAGAAAGATTGCTTCGGTTTCTTGGTGAAAAGGCTGGGTTATCCTGTTTGGTATACAAAAGTCCAATATCCATCTCTACCGTTCCCTGCGGAATCACCTCAATAGTATTCCCTCCAAATACACTTTCAAAAAAGTTAGAGTTTACGTAGAAGGTAGGCAGTAAGTTTTTCTGAAGTTCTTCAGACCCTTCTTTTCTTCCGTCAACAGCATCAATTTTATCTTTGAAATACTGCTTCATTTGCTCTTCCAGAATTAGATCCTGATACTCTTCTGGAGTAAGAATAAGCGGGTATGAAATATTGAAATTTCCTAGGGTTTGTGTGTACACATATCTTTCAGTAACCGGATCGTACGTGTATAAATCTTGAATGCTCGGTGGGTTTGGAAGATCCATTCTCCCCATTTCCGAACCTGTTGCGGTGGAATCCTGAGCCGTTGCTGTGTGAGTCCCTCCTAGTAAAACTCCTAAAACCAAGAAAAGTCCAAAAAGAACTTTTGTATAATCGTAATTTTTTGCGCCCAAAGTCTACAAATTTTTTAAAGCTAATTTTATTATCGTTTCTGCACTTGCCCCTGGGTCTTGCTGTACAATTTTATCACAAACTTTTTCAGCTTGCTTTCTTGCAAAACCTAACGTCTCCAATGCAGATAACGCTTCATTTTTATTAGTATTGCTTGATATTTCAGAAATAGTAGACAAGCCGTATACTTTTAGTATTTTATCTTTCAAATCCAGGATAACTCGTTGTGCTGTTTTTGCTCCAATTCCTTTTACAGATTGAATAGTTGCAACGCCTTCATTAACAATAGCATCTTTAACCTGATCCGGCGAAAGTGAAGACAGCATTGTTCTGGCCGTGCTTGCACCAACCCCTGAAACCGAGATTAATAATTTGAAAATTTCCCGTTCTTCTATTTCCGCAAAACCAAACAAGGTGTGCGAATCTTCTTTAACCAGTAAATACGTGTATAGTTTTACACTTTCAGTTGTAGGGAGTTTCGAAAATGTATGCAATGAAATATGGACTAAATAGCCTATGCCATTACAATCTATGACTACATCGGTTGGATTTTTTTCTATAAGCCTTCCCTGTAAATGGGTAATCATAATGTTAACGTAAGGTTAAAGCGCCAAATATAGCATAATTATTTGCATTGGCACAGCCCATATTTGCTAAAATAAATGGCATTTAGTCTGAAGTTTCCATCCCTTTAGCTCTTTTCTCTTTTTGTTGCGCATCTACCACTGCTACAGCAGCCATATGCACAATCTCTTCCACACTTGCCCCCAGCTGAAGGATGTGTACGGGTTTTTTCATACCAAGCATAATTGGGCCAATAGACTCAACATTATTTAACTCTTTCAACAGTTTATAATTACTGTTTGCTGAATCTAAATTAGGAAAGATAAGGGCATTCACTTTTTTACCAGCCAACTTTGAAAACGGGAACTTTTTCTGAAGCATTTGAGAGTTTAGTGCAAAATCTGTTTGCAGTTCACCATCTACAAGCATATCAGGATTACTGCGATGCAAATATGCAACAGCCTCACGCACCTTGACGGCATGCGGGTCTTTGGAAGAACCAAAGTTGGCGTAGCTAATCATTGCAATTACAGGGGTTAATCCAAACATTTTCATAGTATGGTTGGTCATTTGGGCAATCTTGGCCAGCTCCTTGGCAGTAGGATCTATATTGATAGAAGTGTCTGAAATAAACATAGGCCCGCGCTTGGTCAACATCAAGTTGGTGGTCGCTACTTTATCCACGCCCTCAAACCTTCCTACGGTTTCCAGCACTGGACGCACCACAGTTGGATAGGCACGGGAGTACCCGGAAATCATACAATCCACATCGCCCTCATTCAGCATCATGGCTGCAAAATAATTCCTTTCACGCATTAAGCCTTGTGCATCATACAACGTTATTCCGCTGCGACGACGGTTCTTCCAGTGCATTTCGGCATAGTAATTTCGTTTATCGGCCTGCTCGTCACTTTTTGGGTCTATTATCTCCACTTCGGCATCAAACTCTAGTTGCTCCATGAGCTCCAGAATTATTTCTTTTCTCCCTAAAAGAACAGGAATACCAATACCTTCATCGTTTACTATTTGCGCAGCTTTTAAAACATCCAGCTGGTCCGCTTCAGCAAAAACAATACGTTTGGGGTCTAGTTTTGCACGATTTAACAACAAACGAATAATTTTATTATCACTCCCCAGACGGTCGTATAATTCGTCCTGGTATTTTTCCCAGTCTGTAATAGGTTCTGTAGCCACACCACTTTCCATCGCTGCCTTTGCAACTGCAGGAGGCACGGTAGCAATCAATCTAGGGTCAAAGGGTTTAGGGATTATGTAGTCCCGTCCAAAATTGAGTTTGGTTTCTCCGTATGCAATGTTCACTTGTTCTGGCACGGGTTCTTTTGCAAGGGATGCCAATGCTTCTACTGCTGCCATTTTCATCTCCTCGTTTATTTTGGAAGCCCGAACGTCCAGGGCGCCTCTAAAGATAAAAGGGAAGCCAAGAACATTATTTACCTGGTTAGGGTGATCGCTACGTCCCGTTGCCATGATAATATCTTCCCGTGTGGCAATTGCCAGGTCATACTCAATTTCCGGGTCTGGATTGGCCATGGCAAAGACAATAGGATTGCTTGCCATACTTTTTAACATATCCGGGGTCACGATATTGGCAATGGAAAGCCCCACAAAAATATCAGCATCTACAAGTGCTTCGTCCAAGGTGTCTATTTTCCGGTGTGTGGCAAACTCTGCTTTTTCTTCGGAAAGAGAATCCCGGTCATCCCGAATAACTCCTTTACTGTCCAGCATCACAATATTTGCAGCTGTTGCCCCAAAAGCTTTGTACAACCTGGTACATGAAACTGCCGCAGCTCCAGCACCGCTAATCACAATTCTAACTTCTGAAATATCCTTATCGGCCAACTCTAATGCATTCAACAAAGCAGCTGCCGAAATGATAGCGGTACCATGCTGGTCGTCATGCATCACAGGAATATCCAGTTCTGCTTTTAACCTTCGTTCAATTTCAAAAGCTTCTGGTGCTTTAATATCTTCCAGATTAATACCGCCAAAAGTAGGTGCGATATTTTTTACGGTTTCTATAAAGGTGTCTATATCTTCGGTGTTTACCTCAATATCGAACACATCAATATCTGCAAATATTTTAAAGAGCAAACCCTTTCCTTCCATCACAGGTTTGGAGGCTTCCGGACCAATATTTCCTAGTCCTAGTACCGCAGTTCCATTAGAGATTACAGCGACAAGATTTCCTTTATTGGTGTATTTGTAAACGTTATTTACTTCCTTTTCAATCTCCAGACATGGCTCTGCCACCCCTGGCGAATAGGCCAATGAAAGATCTCTTTGTGAAGCATATTTTTTGGTGGGCACCACCTGGATTTTCCCCGGGCGTGGCTTGGCGTGGTACAACAAGGCTTCTCTACGTCTACTTTGTTTGCTCATAAGTCTAAAGTTGATGAATAACAAAGGTACGGGAGTTGGTTTGAAATTGAAACCGAAATTGAAGATGAAATTTGAATATATTACTCCTTTTTCAAAAATTGAATGTTCCGTTTTAACCCCTCAAATTTGGTACGTTTAACAGCACTTTTTCTGAAAATTTCATTGAAGACCTCCTTTGTGATTTCTTCCCACTCTTTTTTACTATTAGAAAGCAATTCGGGATGCGGATTAAACAATGGCTCTCTATGAGGTTTGCTAAAACGATTCCAAGGGCAAACATCCTGACATATATCGCAGCCAAACATCCAATCGTCCATCTTATTGCTAAAACTATCGGGGATTTGATCTTTCAGTTCTATGGTAGCATAACTAATGCATTTACTGCCATCCACCACATACGGTCCTACGATGGCTTGGGTAGGGCATGCGTCAATACAGGCAGTACAGCTACCACAGTGATCGCTCACGGGGGTATCGTAGTCTAACTCCAGATCCACAATCAATTCTGCTATAAAGTAAAAGGACCCTACTTTTTGTGTAAGCAAATTACTATGCTTACCTATCCAGCCCAGACCACTTTTAGCTGCCCAGGCTTTATCCAACACCGGAGCCGAATCTACAAAGGCGCGGCCGTATACATCGCCAATTTCAGTTTGAATGAACTGAAGCAATTCTTTAAGTTTATCTTTTATGACGAAGTGATAATCTGTTCCGTAGGCATATTTGGAAATTTTATAGGTGCCTTCACCTTGAGTTTCAGCAGGAAAATAATTCAGTAATAATGAAATTACACTTTTGGAACCTTCTACTAGTTTTGTAGGATCCAGCCGCTTGTCGAAATGATTTTCCATATACCCCATTTCACCATGCATATTCTGGTTGAGCCATTTTTCCAGCCGTGGGGCTTCTTCTTCGAGAAAACTTGCTTTGCTAACACCACAAGACATGAAGCCCAAGCGTTTTGCTTCGGCTTTAATACATTGTGTATTCTCCTCTTTAGCCTTCAAAGTTTATTTCCTTATAATCCACTTATCCTGTGGATACCAATCTCCCTGTACCGGCACTTCTATATGCTCCAGAATTTCCACATCATTAAACAAGTGTTTCATGAACGATTGTGGTTGAAATGCGGAATATATTCTATGCCCCTCAATAGCCTGTCCACGTACCACTAGTGTTCCTTTTTCGTATTCCTCTAATTCAGCTTTGGTAAGTTTTGGCTTGTAGGCATCGCCTTGAGTAGAAAGCAACATAATTCCACCAGGTTTTAAAACCCTGTGTAGTTCTTTAAACCAGGCATAATGCATGGCTTCAGAAAGATGTGTGAAAATGGATAAGCCATAAATTACCGTAAAAGAATTGTCTTCGTACGGTAAAGACGCTGTTAATTCGTTTTTATTAAAGTTTATTTCTGGTAAGTTTTCAGCACACCACGCAATAGATTTTTCATTATAGTCTGTTCCGTAATACGAACAACCCTTTCCAATAACTTCGGGTAAATGCCTTATAATTCTTCCCGGACCACAACCCCAATCCAAAATTGCTACGTCTTGAAGTGTTACGTACTTTTTAAACAAACTCGTAAAATATTCGGCATCTTTTTTTCCGTTGTAAAAATAACTATCGTAACTAATGTTGTGCGATTCGTAAATTAAATAATCGGGTGGCAATGCAACTTCAGGGTGCTTTTTCAAGAAGGCTTCATTCGCTTTTTTATTTTTTGCCTGCTCTACTTTATACCTAAGCTTATCGGCTGGATGCAACAGGTTAAACTTTCGAAGAAGGGATGAAATCTTTATTTTATTCATAAGGTTTAGGGTCTTTTTTTAAACTGTAATATAGCATTTTTAGGCTTTAAAGTAATCAAGGGGTTGATCTCAATGGCGTCATGCTTCGTGTTTATACTGAAATTTTCACAAAGTGTTGCTACGGTAAGCACCATTTCATACATCGCAAAATTGTTGCCTATACACATACGCGGCCCCGCCCCAAACGGGTAATAAAAAGAAGCATATTCACTATAATTTCGATTGGCAAAACGATTGGGGTTAAACTGTAGTGGAGTGTCCCAATGGGTTTCGCTTTTATGAATTTCATGAACAGCAAAAAGTAAGCTTGTCTTTTTTTCAAATCGCATTCCGTTGAATTCATCTGCTTCTATATTAACACGATCTATAAAATAAGCTGGCGGATACAACCGTAACGATTCCTCAACTACGTTGGTAGTGACGGGAACATGCCGCAATAACTCCATCAAGTCTTTGGTCTCTTTTTTTGCTTGCTGAATTTCCTGAAACACCTGCTCTTGGTATTCGGGATGCTTGGCAAGGAGTTGCGTAGTAAACGTAAGTGCATTACTGGTGGTTTCGTGCCCTGCTGTAAAAAGAATCAAAATTTCATCAATTAACTGTTCTTCATCCATGGCATTTCCATCTTCATATCGGGCGTCCAGTAACATATCCAGCAAATCATTTTCACGAACACCGCTTTGCTTCCTGTCGTTTACTAATTTTTTTAGAATATCACGAGCCTCCAGAGTAAGGTTTAAATGCTTTTTAAGTGTTCCGCTTACCCTAAACCACCACCCTAAATAAGGTTGCCGCAACTCGCGCACCAACATTTTTTGGGCTTCTTCTGTAATGTGCTGTAATCTTTTTACTTGTGCTTCGGAAACGCCCCCACTGAATAATGATTTCGCAACCACCTGAAACGCCAGGTCGTTATACACCGAAAAAATTGGAAAAGGCCTCTCCGGTTCAATTTTATGAAGCTCTTCGGCAATGGTTTTATGCATGGTCTCCAACAGATTTGCCAATTGCTTTTTATGGAATGCAGGCTGAATAAGCTTCCGTTGTTGTTTCCACAACGCGCCTTCTGAAGTTAACAAACCCTTTCCAACGTACTTTGCCAGATCTTCGGTCTGTATTTTAGATTTGGTATAATTCCGCTGATTCTTCTGAAGCACATATTGTAAAAAAGCGGCGTCCCGGGAAAAAACCACCGATTGTTTTAAGCCAATTTTTAATCTGAAGGTATCACCTAACTTTTCAAAATTTTTGTGATGAAAGGGTAAGGGATTTTTTAGGATTTCCAGAGAATGTTTTAAAAACCTGGTGAGGGGAACTGTTGGAATTTTATTTTCTTCAGGTTTCATAGGCAGATAAAGCGAATTTTTAATAAAACAAAAAAATGGTAATACATTTTATTTTGGCGCTTCATTTGGATTTGATTTTAGATTATCCTGAGCATATTAAAGGGCTTCACCTGACATAAGAATTCAAAGTTCAACTTACAATGTCACACTCAGCACAATCGAAGTATAATATTCGTACAAATTACTATTCTTTATTCGGATTGTATTTAAAATGTGTAGCGTTTCTGCATTCGGACAACATCTGGAGCCGAAATTCATCTTGATTAATTAAAGCTTCTTTTTTTGTTCTTGTCCACCCTTTTATTTTTTTTTCAAAGTAAATTGCCTGTAAAACATCGTTAAATTCTTGCTGAAAAATCAATTCCAAAGGTCTTCTTCTAAATGTATAGCAGTTTCTATACTTACCTATATCATGTTCATCAAATCTTTTTGAAAGATTACTTGTTATTCCTGTGTAAAAAGAATCGTCTTCGCATTTTAATATATAGACATAATATTGATAGTACATTTTTATAGTATTAATATCATTAGGCTTCGACTGCGCTCAACCTGACATTTGGCTTAAACAGCTTGTGTTAGGCGTCTTCAAGATTATTGACATTATTTTTCAAATAATACTCAGCCTGACAAAAGGATTGAAATTTGAATTTACAATGTCACACTGAGCGCAGTCGAAGTGTAACGTCACTCTAAATTAGGAGTTCAAGCCTAAAACAGTCCGCCTTGTTTAGGGCCTTTCAATTTACCCAAATGTTTGTATGCCGCTTCGGTTACTTCACGCCCTCTTGGGGTACGCATTATAAAACCCTGCTGAATGAGGAACGGTTCGTACACTTCTTCAATGGTTTCGGAACTTTCAGAAACAGCGGTAGCCAGGGTCGTGATCCCTACAGGACCTCCTTTAAACTTATCGATAATGGTAGTAAGGATCTTATTGTCCATTTCATCCAGCCCATGGGCATCTACATTTAATTGCTGTAGCGCGTACCTGGCAATTTTAATATCTATATTTCCATCGCCTTTGATCTGTGCAAAATCCCGAACCCTTCGTAGCAATGCATTTGCAATCCGTGGAGTCCCTCTGCTTCTCCCCGCAATTTCTATAGCTGCTTCCATGGTAATGGGCATATCTAAAATACTTGCACTTCGCTGGACGATCGTAGTGAGCAAGTCTGTGGTGTAGTATTGCAGCCTGGAAGCAATTCCAAAACGGGCTCGCATAGGTGCCGTAAGCAATCCAGATCGTGTGGTTGCGCCGACCAGTGTAAAAGGCGCCAGATTGATCTGAACCGTCCTTGCATTGGGGCCTGACTCGATCATAATATCGATTTTGTAATCTTCCATCGCAGAATACAGGTACTCTTCCACAATAGGGCTTAAGCGATGTATTTCATCAATGAACAGCACATCCCGTTCTTCGAGGTTAGTTAACAAACCCGCCAGGTCCCCAGGTTTATCGAGGACAGGGCCAGATGTTACGCGTATGTTTACATCCAGTTCTTTGGCAAGAATATGTGCCAAAGTAGTTTTTCCTAATCCCGGAGGACCGTGAAACAAGGTATGGTCCAACGCTTCTTCGCGCAGATTGGCAGCTTGCACAAAAACCTGTAAATTTTCCAGTGCTTGGTCCTGTCCTGTAAAATCGTCAAACGATAACGGACGCAACTTTTTTTCTAAGTCTAAGTCTTGCGGAGAGAAGTTTTCGCCAGTAGCATCCAGATGTTCATTCATAACACAAATATACTTGAAATTTAAACGCATAGGAAAGCGCAAATGTAATTCCATTTCATTTCAAATGAATTTTCTTTAGGACCAGGGTACTGTAGTTGGAACATCTATTTTTTAAAACTCTTTAACAAGAGATTACAGTTCCTTTGGCAGAAGTATCGGTACCCAACTCGTATCTTTAAAGTAAAATTATACATTATGATTACACCAACTCACAAAGTACCCAACCTTACCCTTGACCTTATAAACGACACCCAATGGGAATTGCACAACCAACGTCCTGAAAAATATACCTTATTGGTTTTTTACAGAGGACTTCATTGCCCAAAGTGCAAACAACAATTGGAAAATTTAAAAGAAAAACTTCCCGGGTTTACCAAACGTGGTATTAACGTGATTGGTATTAGTATGGACTCTGAAAAACGTGCTAAGAAAACAGGAGAAGAGTGGGACATCGAATCTATACCCATTGGATATGGATTGTCTGAAAAAGAAGCAAAAGACTGGGGGCTGTTTCTATCTACGAGTATTTCGGAAAGTGAGCCTGAAGTATTTTCAGAACCCGGATTATTTTTGATAAAGCCAGACAATACGCTTTACTTATCTTCTATCCAGACCATGCCCTTTGCACGGCCTCATTTTGAAGACCTATTAAAAGCAATAGACTTTATTGAGGATAAAGGATATCCTGCACGAGGAACAAAGTAAAAAAATCCTTGCAACCATAAAGTTGCAAGGATTTACAAATGTAAGTAACTCCTCAAATTACTTAGTACATTCTATTGCACTACGAAAATAGTACAACTTATTTAGTGCCACTATACCCAATACCGGGTAAAAAAAGAGCCGATATGCACTGCAATCGGCTCTATGAACCAACGGCTCCCCAGCCGTTTAGTTCCTAGTATATGAAGTACTAAGATACAACAGCGGTAAGAGTTACGTAATACGTGAATACACGTATTTTTTTAGATTTTGCTCTAATATTCGTACACAATAGGGTTGTCGGGGAAATCTTGTAAAATTATTTCTATTGAGTTAGTGCTGTTATCTTGTAAAGAAGTGAGGTCGAAAGAATATTCTTTTGATAAAAGAGCTTCGCAATTATCTTCATCTACAAAGATTACTCTAGCATTTCTTTGAAGAACGTTACTATTTCCACCATCACCTAAAACTAATGTGGCGTCTATCTCTCCACAACCGCCACCATAACGCAACAATATAACTAAACAATCATTAGTTACTGAAGCTTCTAAAATTTCAAATTCATCTGTAATACCATTATTAAATAAGTCGCTATTAATTTCTATGGCATTACAAGTTGATTCCACCATATCATCATCGTTCGATCTACAACTCGCAGCAATAAATACTGCCAAAATAAGTAATGCCTTTATATTCATATACGAATGTAACGGAAAAACCCTCCCCAAAAGTATTTTTGGGAAGGGTTTTTAGTGTTTTGAAAATTGATAAGGTTTCGACCTCGGCTTGTCTTGAGCTTGTTGAAGGGCTCAACCTGACCATGTAAAAAAATTAGTGATCTAACTCTTCTTCGTTGTCTTGTAACGGAATGTGTTGTGGGATATAATCCTGTCCTGGGATTACGTAATCTGTTTCATCCTTGTTCAACTTACTGTAGTCGTAAGACCAACGGTATACGTGTGGGATAGGTCCATCCCAGTTTCCGTGAATGTGTTTTACTTCAGCAGTCCATTCTAATGTTGTAGCTTTCCAAGGGTTTTTAGGGCCTCTTTTTCCGTGGAACATAGAGTGAATAAAGTTATATAAGAACACTAACTGTGCTGCTGCTGTAATGATAGCAAAGATGGTAATTACCACGTTTACATCGGTTAAATCGTCAAAGTACGGGAACGCCGTGTTGGTATAGTAACGTCTTGGCAGTCCTGCCATTCCAATAAAGTGCATAGGGAAGAATACACCGTAGGCACCAATGACGGTTACCCAGAAGTGAACGTATCCTAAGTTTTTATTGAGCATACGCCCCTGGAACATTTTCGGGAACCAGTGGTACACCCCTGCAAAAAGACCATACAGTGCCGAAATACCCATTACCAAGTGGAAATGCGCTACTACAAAGTACGTATCGTGTACGTTAATATCTAACGCACTATCTCCTAAGATAATTCCTGTTAATCCACCCGTAATAAAGGTAGATACAAATCCTATGGAAAAGAGCATCCCTGTGTTCATTTGCAGGTTACCCCGCCAAATGGTCGTGATCCAGTTAAATGATTTTACTGCGGAAGGAATTGCAATTAATAAGGTTGTAAAAGTAAATACCGATCCCAAGAATGGATTCATTCCTGAAATAAACATATGGTGCCCCCATACAATGGTTGAAAGGAATGCAATTGCTAAGATGGAAGCAACCATCGCTCTATATCCAAAAATAGGTTTTCGGGCATTGGTAGCCATAATTTCAGACACCATTCCCATGGCTGGTAAGATCACAATATATACTTCCGGGTGTCCTAAGAACCAGAATAAGTGTTCAAACAAAACCGGAGACCCTCCCTGGTTGTGTAATACTTCACCTGCTATGTAAATATCGGACAAGAAGAAGGACGTACCAAAACTTCTATCCATTATCAACATTAATGCTGCTGAGAATAATACCGGAAATGAAACCACACCAATAATAGCCGTTACAAAGAACGCCCAGATTGTTAATGGAAGTCTGGTCATAGACATTCCTTTGGTACGTAAATTTAATACGGTAACGATGTAGTTAAGAGATCCTAATAAAGAGGATGCGATAAAAATAGCCATAGACACCAGCCAAAGCGTCATCCCTGCACCAGAGCCTGGAATGGCTTGTGGTAAGGCACTTAAGGGTGGGTAAATAGTCCATCCTGCTGATGCTGGTCCAGCTTCTACAAAAAGAGATAGTACCATGATCACACTAGAGATAAAAAACAACCAATAGGAGATCATATTTAAAAATCCTGAGGCCATATCCCGCGCACCAATTTGCAATGGAATTAATAAGTTACTAAATGTACCACTTAGACCTGCAGTTAATACAAAGAATACCATAATGGTACCGTGTATAGTCACCAACGCTAAGTAAACGTTAGGGTCCATAACGCCACCTTCACCCCATTTTCCTAATAATACTTCATAAATGGTAAATTCTACATCTGGCCAGGCTAGTTGAAGTCTGAACAAAATAGACATAGCAATACCAATAATCCCCATAAACAAACCTGTAATAAGGTATTGTTTAGAAATCATTTTGTGGTCCTGACTAAAAATATATTTAGTCACAAACGTTTCTTTATGATGATGCCCGTGATCGTCGTGATGATCTTCTACGTGGTCTATTGCGTGTGCTGACATATCTTCTAAACTATTTTTTTATTATTTTTTTAAGGCTTCGGCTAGGGTAGGTTGTTCTTTTATCCAAGCTTCGTATTCTTCAGGAGTGTCTACTACAATCTTCATCTGCATATTGTAGTGACTGGCTCCACAAATCTTGTTACAAAGTAGCATATAATCGAACTCGTATGGCTCTAAAGGCTCATCGCCATTTGCTACTAACGCCTTGCTGTTTTCTTGTCTTATCTTGTTAATCTTACGAACTTTAGCAACCATCTCATCATTCATTCGCATCTCTTCGGTTGTGATAGTTGGTGTAAATGAGAATTGAGTGATCATCCCAGGAACACAGTTCATTTGTGCTCTAAAGTGAGGCATATATGCCGAGTGCAACACGTCCTGAGAACGCATTTTAAAGATAATCTTTCTTCCTACCGGCAAGTGCAATTCGTTTACAACGATATCGTCCTGCGCATTTGGGTCTGAAGCATCTACTCCTAACTGATTAACCCCTTCAATTAAACGAACATTGGCTTCCCCAAGTGTATTGTCTTCTCCACTGTAACGAGCTCTCCAGTCGAACTGATAGGCATACAATTCAACAATCATAGGATCGTCTTCATCGTTTACGTTCATGATATCGGTCCAGGTGAATAGTCCGTAGATGATTAAACCAGCCAAAACAATTACCGGGATGATGGTCCAGATAAATTCCAGCTTATCATTGTCTGCAAAGAACGTAGCTCTCTGGCCTTCTCTTCCTCTGTATTTCAGGGAGAAAGATCCTAATAGCCACAGGGTGAAAAATCCTACGACAAAGATAAGTACCATAGACACGTACATAAGACTGTCTATTTCAGATCCGTGTTCTGAAGCGGCTTCAGGAAGTAATACATCCCACCATTTCCAAAAACAAATTACCAGTAATAGATACGTAAAGATGGTAAAGCCCATCATGAGCCAACCGTTTACATTATTGTCCTTATCATTAGCTATTTCGGAACTATCTGTTTGCTTGGGTTGAGACAATTGAAATATCTTGCTCATCTGCCAAATAGCAACTCCAAAAAGTATGATTACTAATACAACTAAAAATGCGGTCATCGTTATCTGTCTTCTTTAATTTTTATTAATAGTGAAAGTGCTTACTTTCTTTAATGAATGGGTTGCGTTTCGCCAGTAATGGTGCTTTTGTAAGTGCTGTAAATACAACCAGTACAAAAAGACCAAAGAAGAAAAGCATCGCTCCAATTTCAGGTAAACCAATAAACCATTGGGTTCCTACGGTCGCTGGCATTACCATATTGAATACATCCACATAGTGTCCTAAAAGGATTACAATCCCTGTTAAGATCACAAACCAATTTACACGTTTGTAATCGCTATTCATTAACAATAGCACCGGGAAGATAAAGTTCATCGCTACCATTCCAAAGAAAGGCAGGTTATAGTCTTCTATTCTTGTAACAAAATAGGTTACCTCTTCCGGGATGTTTGCGTACCAGATTAGCATAAACTGAGAGAACCACAGGTAGGTCCAGAAAATACTAAAGGCAAACATAAACTTCGCTAAATCGTGTATATGGCTATCGTTTACATATTCTAAATATCCCTGGCTTTTCAATACAATGGTTACCATTGCGATTACAGTGATAGCACATACCATCATTCCTGCAAACACGTACCATCCAAATAAGGTAGAGAACCAGTGTGGATCAAAACTCATAATCCAGTCCCAGGACATCATAGATTCTGTATAAATAAAGAATACTAAGAATCCTGCTGCTAGTTTAAAGTTCTTTTTAAACCAACGGTTATCTTCAGCATCGTCCTGATTTAAAGTCCATTTTCTTGAGAAGTAACGGTACAGGTTAAAACCTAAAAGGTAAATGCAAGCTCTAATGATAAACCACGTTGGGTTTAACCAGCTGCTTTTTCCAGCAATTAGTTTATCATACTTAGGACTTTCAGGGTTTATAAGGTCTCCGTCCATCCAGTGAAAAATATGATTTACGTGGAACACGGAAAGCAATAGTAATATTATGATAATTACAGAGGCCCAGGGCAAATATGCCGTAATACCTTCCATAACACGGAATAACACTGGAGACCAACCGGCCTGTGCCGCGTGTTGAATGGCATAAAAGGCTAAGGTTCCCAATGCAATCATAAAGAAAAAGAACGAAGCAATATACAATGCAGACCAGGGTCTGTTTTGCAATTGGTGCAATACGTGTGTTAAATGTGCTTCTTCACTGTCGTGTGCCACATCATCATGAGCAACATCTTGATCCTCTATAACCAAATCGTGACCTGCGGTTTTACCGTGAGTTCCCTCAAGACCACTGGCGTTGTCGTGAGAAACAGTTTCCCCGTGATCGCCTCCGTGACCATCACCGTGCGCTGCCATCATTTCTTTAACTTCGGCAGTTGTACTTGGTGCTGATAGGAAACCTGCCAACATTCCAAGGGCACCAACCACCATAAAAATGATCGCAAATAACTTTAATTTACTGGGTAGCGTGTACATATCTTTACCTATTCTCTTTTGTTCTTAGTTAGTTTCTTCTAAAGTTTCCAGCTCCATTGGAGTTTCTTCTTCAGTAATATTTTCATTTAACACTTCAACCATATCGGTTAAGGAATCGTTCTTTTTAGGCTCTAATTTAGGCTCTCCGCTCAATTCAGCTTTCAAATTCATTACGTGCTGGGTAATTTGCCAACGTTCTAATTCGTTGGTTTGTGAAGCATAAGAACCCATTGAGTTTAACCCATACATCTGTACGTGATATACACCTCCTTCAGTTATCACCCTACCTTCGGCTGCATAACTAGGAATTCCTAAAAACTTCTCACGCTGCATTAATATTCCTTGCCCATCCCCTTTATCTCCGTGACATACTGCACAATAAATTGTATACAACTGTGCCCCGGCTGCTAAATTTTCTTCCGTTACTGCTAACGGGTTTTTCAATTCAACTTTAGCTAGTTCAAGACCTTCTGGTGTGTTCTCATAATCGTATGGAGACCATCCGCGGGGGATAGAACCTTCGGCAGGTAACATAGCTTCCTGTTGCCCTTCAAAAATATCGTACTCACCATAGGTTTCATACCCTACCGGCTCATACATGTTAGGCATGTATTGAAAGTTTGGGCTATTTTCATCTGCGCAAGAGAATACCGAAAGGCAAACTAATGCTACTAATGATATGTTCCGTATTTTTTTCATATTAATGGTCATCGTCATTTTCAATTAAACTAATTTCCAATGCTCCTGTATCGTACAAAAACTTACTTAATTTCTCTACATCGTGGTGGCCAGCATCTATCGCCATTAAAAAATGGTCATCTGTTGTTCTTACATCCGGGTTTTCAGCTTTCTTAAAAGGCCATAACTTACTTCTCATATAAAAAGTAATTACCATTAAGTGAGCGGCAAAGAATACTGTTAATTCGAACATAATAGGTACAAACGCCGGCATGTTCTGAATGTAACTGAAACTTGGTTTTCCTCCAATATCCTGTGGCCAGTCTTCGATCATAATAAAGTTCATCATTACGATCGCTACTGAAAGTCCTACCAACCCATACAAGAATGAGCAAATAGCGATTCTTGTTGGTGCAAGTCCCATCACTTTGTCCAGCCCGTGAACCGGGAATGGGGTATACACCTCTTCAATGTGGTAACGCTCTTCACGTACCTGCTTGACAGCTTGCATCAAGATGTCATCGTCCGTATAAATTGCGTGAATGTGTTTTGCTGCCATCTTACGCGTTGTTTTTTAGTTGTGTGGCTTGTCCTGCCCAGTCATCACGTTTTGCACGTCCAGGGAATTCGCCAATAATTTCGTCTAACAGGTCGTAATCTTCATCTGTCATTTTACTTACCTGATCAAAAGTGTAAATACCTAATTGATGTAACTTCTGTTCCATCACCGGTCCTACACCACTTATTTTCTTAAGATCGTCTGCTTTTTGTGTCGCTGGGTCGAAAGTTCCCAGTTTTTCCAGCATAGCGTCCAACTGATCTTTCTGGTATTCTGAAGTCACTAACGCATCTGCATTCACAGTTTTGTTGTGATCATCTCCAGTGTTTGTTGTATCAATATGTGTTGTATTAGCTGCAGGCTCCCGAACAATTGGGTCGTAATGCTTCACATCGTCTCCGTGTTCTGCTCTTAATTTTTTATACTTACTTCCCGATCCTTTCAGGATAGACTTAATCTCAGCCTGTGCTACTACCGGGAATGTTCTTGCATACAATAAGAAAAGTACAAAGAAGAAACCAATAGTTCCAATAAAGATACCAATATCTACAAAGGTTGGCGAGAACATTGTCCAGGAAGATGGCAGGTAATCACGGTGCAACGAAGTCACAATAATTACAAAACGCTCAAACCACATTCCTATGTTTACCACGATCGAAATAAAGAAAGAGAACATAATACTACGTCTCAATTTAGGGAACCACATAAATTGTGGTGAGAAAACATTACACGTCATCATCGCCCAGTAAGCCCACCAGTAAGGTCCAGTAGCACGGTTTAAGAATGCATATTGCTCATATTCTACTCCAGAATACCACGCAATGAACAACTCTGTAATATACGCTACCCCTACAATAGAACCCGTTAACATAATAACGATGTTCATTAATTCGATATGCTGAATGGTAATGTAATCTTCCAAATTAGAGACCTTTCTCATAATAATAAGCAAGGTATTTACCATCGCAAATCCAGAGAAAATCGCTCCTGCAACAAAGTAGGGAGGGAAAATAGTGGTGTGCCATCCCGGAATTACCGACGTAGCAAAGTCAAAAGATACAATGGTGTGTACTGAAAGTACCAATGGTGTTGCCAAACCTGCCAATACCAGAGAAACCTCTTCGAAACGTTGCCAGTCTTTTGCACGACCAGACCATCCAAAAGATAAAATACTGTATACTCTTTTTGTAAAAGGTGTAACTGCTCTATCGCGAATCATCGCAAAATCCGGAAGTAATCCTGTCCACCAGAATACCAACGATACCGAAAGGTACGTTGAAATTGCAAATACATCCCAAAGGAGTGGTGAGTTAAAGTTTACCCATAGCGAACCAAATTGGTTAGGAATAGGCAATACCCAGTATGCCAGCCAAGGACGTCCCATGTGAATAATAGGGAACAATCCTGCCTGTATTACCGAGAAGATGGTCATCGCTTCTGCAGAACGGTTAATCGCCATTCTCCATTTTTGACGGAACAATAACAGTACGGCAGAAATCAACGTTCCTGCGTGACCAATACCTACCCACCAAACGAAGTTGGTAATATCCCAAGCCCAGTTTACGGTTCGGTTTAATCCCCAAACCCCAATTCCTGTTGAAATGGTGTAGATAATACAACCCAGTCCCCATAGGAATGCGATTAAGGAAATGGTGAATACAATCCACCAGGATTTATTGGCTTTACCTTCCACAGGAGCAGCCACATCCACAGTAACATCGTGGTAGTTTTTATCTCCTATAACTAAGGGTCTTCTAATAGGTGCTTCGTAATGCGACGCCATATCTATATAATCTATTTCTTAGTTAGTTATGCTTCATTTGTATTTCTCACCTTTGTCTGGTAGAACACGTTAGGCTTTGTCCCTACGGCTTCCAACAAGTGGTACATACGTTTATTCTCTTTTAATTCGTGAATCTCACTCTTTTCAGCATTAATGTCACCAAAAGCAATTGCTCCGGTTTCACAAGCTGCTGAACATGCTGTTTTAAATTCACCTTCTTTTACTTTTCTTCCGTCACGTTTGGCATCAAGAATGGTTTTCTGTGTCATTTGAATACACATAGAACACTTCTCCATTACACCTCGACTTCTTACTACTACATCCGGGTTTAACACCATACGACCTAAATCGTTATTCATATGGTAATCAAACTCATCGTTTTCAGCATATAAGAACCAGTTAAATCGACGTACTTTATAAGGACAGTTGTTTGCACAGTATCTAGTACCCACACAACGGTTGTACGCCATATGGTTTTGTCCCTGACGACCGTGACTTGTAGCAGCTACCGGACAAACCGTCTCACAAGGAGCATGGTTACAGTGCTGGCACATTACCGGCTGGAAGGCTACCTGCGGATTTGCAGACGGGTCTTCCATTTCGCCATATTCTGAAAGGGAACTTCCCAATCCTGAAATATTTTCTTTTTTCTCTAAATCGGCTTCAAAAGAACCTTCTGAAGAGTAATACCT
>CENR01009782.1_pt1 | contig 32222 bp, 41 predicted proteins | sample 530181 | NCBI WGS metagenome assembly CENR01 (sample SAMEA2619677, study PRJEB7988) | marine metagenome | biome: marine biome (ENVO:00000447); feature: surface water layer (ENVO:00002042); material: "saline water (ENVO:00002010), including plankton (ENVO:xxxxxxxx)" | depth 5 m | reverse complement strand
TATGATTGCCTACTGTTTTCACAGCGTTGATGGTTACAGCAAAGTTGGTTCATACACGGGCAACGGGTCTAGCAATGGGTCTTTTGTTTACACAGGATTTAGGCCAGCATTTCTCCTGATAAAACGCACTGACAGTTCGGCTGATTGGATATTATTTGACAATAAAAGAGATGTTGATAATGAAGTTACACAGTTTTTATACCCTAATTTAAGCAACGCAGAAGCCGCTGGTTCTGGGGTTTTGGACCTTCTTTCAAACGGTTTTAAATTAAGAAATGCAGGTACATCTAATAGAAACGCATCTGGCGGCAGTTACGTTTACCTCGCCTTTGCAGAGCAACCCTTTAAATACGCTAATGCCCGATGATAGGAGACAGCCATGCCGTGGAAGTTAGGCGACAAAATTATTAGAGAAGGACGTAGCTGGTCTGCCGATGGCATAACCCATCCTACCAACTGGGCTATCTGGTCAGATGCAGATAAGAAGGCTGCAGGGCTTGCATGGGAAGACCCACCAGCATCTTTCGATAACAGGTTTTACTGGGATGCAAGCACACCCAAAGCATTAGATGATGTTAACGAAGTTGATGATGATGGTAAGGCAATCATTGATCCTATGACAGGTAAGCAGCTTGTCACAAAGGGATTGAAAACAATTTACATTGAGCAAACAAAGCAAACTGCAAATGATAAATTATCCGCAACAGATTGGTACGTTACACGCATGGCAGAGGACAGCACTACAACGATACCGTCTGATGTCACAACATTTAGAGCGGCAGTTCGCACCAAATCTGGACAGATAGAAACAGCGATAACAAATGCGGCTGACCATGCTGCGTTTATGGCTTTGTTTGATGCGCCTATGGACAGCCAAGACCCGCCACAGCCTACTGGCAATGCACCTATAAATGATTGGCCTGATGAAATTTAATGTTTGCAGAAACTTTGGCTGGCATTGCGCTTTGCAAAAGCGCATTTGAGGCAATTAAAAAAGGCGTAAACACTGCAAAAGATGTTTCAGAATTAGCGCAAGATATTGATAAGTTTTTTAATGGTGAGCAAGAAGTAAATCGCGCTGCTAACAAAAAAGCTAGCGCGACAGACATAAGCCTGAAATCTGTAGCGCAAGAGGTAATAGACAGAAAACTTGCGGCAGAACAACGCCAACAGTTGTCAACCATGATTGACCTACGTTTCGGCCCTGGCACTTTTGCCACGATAGTCAATGAACGGGCAAGGCGCATACAAGAGCAAAAACTCAAAGCCAAGCAAGAACAAATAAAGAGAAATAGGGAACGGCACGATTTGTTGCAGACACTGCAACAGATTGCGTTAGTGTTTATTCTTATTGCGGTTTTGTCCGGTTGTTTTGTTCTCATGATGATATTCGCCGCATGATAACAACTGTTTTTGGCGCAGATGATTTTATAAAAGATTGGGTTGCAAAAAGGCTGAACATTGAAGGGTTCGGGCCATCAGTTGCAATCGGCATACAACGTGACAGCCAGCTAGTAGGTGGCGTGGTTTATCACGATTGGCGGGATGGGCAGATCGAGGCAAGCATTGCGACATCCTCCCCTGGCTGGGCTACCCGATCTGTCCTACATACAATTTTTGCGTTTCCATTCCAGCAAGTGGGCGCAAATCGCATCCTGGTGACTTGTGATGCATCAAATCAAAAAGCAATGAAAATGAACCACCAGCTTGGATTTACCCAAGAGGGTGTTTTAAGGCAACTATACCCGCCGCATGACGGCATTGTGTGGGGCATGTTGCAAAACGAGTGTAAATGGTTAAGGAGCAACCGTCATGGGCAAAAGCAGGCCAACACCGCCGCCAACACCTGATCCGAATGAGCTAATAAATGCTCAGTCACAGGCCAATCGTATCACGCAGTTTACGCCTTATGGAAACTTGCGCTTTGGTTTTGTTGGCGACCAAGGCCAGTTTGTTGAGGGCGCAGTGCCAGACGATGGCAGGGCAGCGGCATTTACACAAGAAACGCCGTTTCAAACGCAATTACGGGCTGCACAAGAGGGAACGGGGTTAGGGTTAGGCAATCTTGCTTTTGAGCGCGTTTCTGGACGTACAGTCATAGGGCAAGACGATGCTGGAAACCCTATCTATCAGGATGACCCAGATTTCCAGAACCCTTTTAGAACAAGCCCCACACTTGCTGGTGTAACAGCGGCACAAGATATCGACCCAACGCAAAACCTTGGCGCGTTTCAAAGCTCAATACAAACAAACCAGGCTATACCCACAGGCATAGATACGAGCGGCCTCACGCAACTTACCAGCGACCCTGTGGCACTACGGTCTAACATTGAGCAAACTTTGTTCAACAGACAACTAGGCTTACTCCAACCAGAGTTTAACAGGCAGTCTCAAGAGTTACAGCAAAACCTGGCAGATAGAGGCATACCCATCACCTCACAAGCATACAATGACGCAACCAACAGGTTGGAGGCACAGCAAGGTGAGCAACTACAAAGGCTGGCGCAGCAGGCAACGCTGGCTGGGGGACAAGAGGCAGACCGCATTGTAAACCAGGCTAGAAACATTCGCGCTCAACAGTTTGGTGAAAGAGCTGCAACCGGAGAGTTTGGTTTAGCAGCGCAAGGGCAGGGTTTCTCCCAAGCGGCTGCAAACGCTCAACTAGCAAATGCAGCGCGGCAAGACCAAATTGCTAATCAGCTTCTGTCTAATCAAATTGCAAATCAACAACGTCAGCGAGACATTGCAGAACGCACTGCACTGCGCGGTCAACAATTTAATGAGCTTTCTGCGCTGCTTGGCGGCCCACAGATACAACAGGCATCATTCTTTGCGCCTGGAATGATCGACACACAAGGCGCGTTTGCAGCGCAACAGGCAGCGCAGCAAAACGCATTTAACCAGGCACAGGCCGCTAGATCAGCTGATTTAGGTGGTTTGTTTGGATTGGCTGGCAATCTTGGCGCAGCTTACTTGTTAGGATAAGGGGGTAACATGGCACTTAGACCAACAATGCAGTTTCAGCAACTGAACCGTGCATTTCAAACAGACCCTCGCCGTGTATTAGGTCAGGCACTTATGCAACAGGGTGCTAGTTCTGCGCCCGTACAATCCCCCTTACAAGGGCTTGGCAGGCTTTCTAGTGCGCTTGTTGGTGCTTATCTACAACGCAAGGCAAGTGACCGGCTGGCAGAGCAAGAAACAGCCGCAAGGGACGCTATCACAGCCGCTTTACCAGCAAACGTAAACCCAGCTATTGCAGGGCTGGTACAAACACAACCTGATGCAGTTTCGAATGCGCTTACACAGGCAGCATTTGCGCGAAACTCAGAACTAGTTACACAGCCTCTTGAAGGTGCGCCTGGTGCTGTTGTCATTGGCACACAGACGACCGGCCCTTTGGGAGATCAAAGTTTTACGCCAAGCTCAGTTTATACACCGCAAACACCGCGAAAACCTGATGTAATTACTTTCCAAAACCCTGGCAATGCAGCAGATCAGGTATCGTTGCTTACAAACGACCCTGAATTTACATCAAAAGCTCAAGATTTGTTAAACAAAAACTACGTTAGACGACAAGGCAGTGCGCCGACAGTAAGCATTGACCAGACGGGGGAAGAAACGATTGTTGTTGAATCTGCAAAATCAGGCATCAAAAGACTTGATGAGGACATGGACAAATTCGAGGCAAATATTGAATTATTGAACAGGCTGGACGTTGCGCGAGATTTGCTTGCTGATGGCATGGAAACTGGGCCAATTCAAAATCTTCTAATGCCTTTCAGAAAAATCGGTGTTGATTTAAATTTACTGTCCGAAGACACCGCTGACCAATTAACTAATCAAGAAGTATTTAGCGCAATTTCCAACTATTTGATACCTCGTATGCGTGCAAAAGGTTCAGGGGCTACATCAGATGCGGAAGGTGCTGCATTTGCAAGAGCAACAATAACGATGGACAAAAACCCACGGTCAAATCAGATGATTTTGGCTGGCATGAGACAGCTTGCAATTCGGCAAAATACTTTAATCCGTGAAAAAGAAAAATGGTTTTATGGTCAGGGCAAAGGAACTTTTAAAGGTTTTGGTGATTGGGCTGATGAAAATGTGCCACCCGCATTTCAAAGAATTGAATCTGATGAACAATTAACCAATGCAATTCAACAAGGCACAATCTCAGTGGGTGATGCTTTTTATGATGCAAAGAATAGACGATATGAAATTTTGACAGAGGAAATGCTTCGAGATGGCTAGGTTAAGAACAAAAGACGAGATAGCCGCTGATTCAGAGGTCAATCAAGCTGGGTCAGGGTTTGCTGATTTTACACGCGCAGCAGCGCAGGGGCTTACGTTTGGTTTTGCTGATGAAATAGAAGCTGCTGTAAGGTCAGCTTTTGATAGCGGCAAAACTTATGCAGAGGTTGTCAAGGATGTGCGGGGTCAGATTGATAGTTTTAGGCAACGCAACCCTGGTGCTGCATTTGGTACTGAAATAGCCGCTGCCATATTGCCAACAATAGCAGCGCAGTTTGTGCCAGGTGCTGGTCAGGTGCTTACTGGCACGAGAGGAGCGCAACTAGCACGGGCTGCTGGTTTAGGTCAAAAAGGTCAAAGAACCGCACAAGCGGCAACTGCAAGTGGCACACAAAGCGCAATTTATGGCGCAGGGGCAGCAGAAGGTGACATTGTTGACAGGTTGCCGTCAGCCGCAACAAGTGGGGCGATAGGAGCCGTTGCTGGGCCAGTAATAGAGAGAGTTGCCCCTGTGGTAACGCAAAAAGCTGCTGATTTAGTAAAACGAGGTGTGCCTGTCACACCTGGGCAAGCAGTGCGCGAATCTGGCCTGTTAGGCAGAGGCTTGGCACGATTAGAGGAGGGTGTTGCAGATAATGTGTTTCTGATTGGTGATGCGGTCAGAGGTGCTTTTGACAGAGCCAATACTGGGTTCAACAGGGCAGCAGTGTCAGAAGCATTAGCTCCGCTTGGCGTAAAGGTAAAAAAAGGGCTAGAGGGCAAAGAGTTAATAGGATTTGGACAGCGAGTTATCAAAACCAATTACGATAAAACACTGTCAAAAATGAGCCTGCCTGATGTATTTCCAGTGGCGGCTGCTATGGACACGCTAACAAAAGATTTGTCTGAGGATATAGCAAAGGACATTCAAGGCCGTGTGTCCCGCTACATCACCAAAAAATTCAAAAAAGGTGAAATGTCAGGGCGCGACATTAAAACGGCGCAGACCCTTTTAAGGCGCGATATACAACGCCTGAAGCGTGAAGGGTCTGAAATTGCCATGCGAAAAGCAGATGCGCTTGAAGATATACGCAATGTTTTCAGCGCAGAAATACAGAAAGCCAACCCTGTGCAAGGGCCAAAACTGGCGGCTATCGATAAGGCTTATGGTCAATTTGAAATTGTGCGTAGTGCTGAGTTAAGGCGCAAAACATCAGAAGGATTTTTGCCAGGTGATTTATTGCAAGCAGCAGCCAAGGGCGACCCAACCAAACGGCAGTCACAGTTTTCTGCGGGTGAAGCGCGGATGCAAAGGCTTGCACAGGACGCACAGGACGTTATTGGAAACACAACGCCAAACTCTGGGACAGCAGGCAGACAGCAGGCGGCTAGGATAGTCACAGGTCAAGCAGGGGTCATGGGCGCATCACAAGTAGAGCCAACAACAGCAGCGGCAAGTCTTATGGCCCCAGCAGCTTACTCACAACTTGGCGTTCCTATTAGCAGAAATGTTGTTAGCGGTACTGGCAGAGCTATGCAGGCGGCTGTGCCTGTGGCTGCTGCAAATACCACAGAGATGAGCCGTCAAATGTTAGCAGATTTGTTGAGACGATAAGTGGCCCAGAAAAAGTTAGAGCCATCGAGTGATTTTGAAAAATATGACCTCGATGCTGATGGTGTTGTGTCAGACGCAGAAATAGCTCGCGCTGAAAAAATACAAGAAACAGAGGATAAAAGCCGCAAGCACTTAGCGCAGTTGCGTTTGGCGCGTTATTCGTTGATGGGCATGGGTGTATACACGCTTTTGCTTTTTATGCCTTTCATTCCTGATTCAAGAATAATGTTGCTCAAGGAAATTAGCCCTTTGTTATACATCAGCCTATCGGGCGTTGTCGGCGCATATATGGGGTTTACAAGCTGGATGGACAGAAAGTAGGGGGCAAGCATGATTGGCATACTTACAAGCATCTTGGGCAACGCCAAGGTGATCGAAAAGGGTATGGATTTAATTGACCAGGTGCATACATCCGATGAGGAAATGGAGCGGCTTAAAGCTGAAACAAAAATTCAAACAATGCAGGCATACGCACCCTTCAAAGTAGCGCAGCGGTATTTGGCTCTGATGTTTACTGCAACCTTTCTATCATCGTTCTTTCTAGTGCTTGTGATGACCCTTATGGGCAAAACCAACATTCCAGACATAAAACAGGTCATCGATGACTTTTATCTGGGTGAGGCGATGTTAACCATTCTGGCGTTTTATTTTGGCGGCGGGATGATTGAGGGCGTGGTTAGCAAAGTCAAAGGCGGCAAAAAATGAAGTTGTCTGCAAACTTCACGCTGGATGAGCTTATTAAAAGCCAGACAGCGGCACGGCGCGGCATACCCAACTTGCCAAACACAGACGAAATAGAAGCGTTGGAAAAGCTGTGCAAATATATTTTGCAGCCTGTCAGGGACGTACACGGCCCGTTCATGGTTTCATCTGGGTTTAGAAGCCCTGAATTATGTGCCGCTATTGGCTCCAAGCCAACCTCGCAACATTGTTGCACAGATGGCAAACACGCAGCCGCTGACTTTGAGGTGCCAATGGTGGACAACTATGACCTGGCTGTGTGGATTGAGAAAAATCTGCCTTTTGATCAGCTGATTCTTGAGTGCTACGAGGGCGGCAATTCTGGATGGGTTCATTGCTCATACGCAGACAAAGGCCGTAAAGAAACGCTGACCTACAGCAAAGCTAAAGGCTACCGTGCGGGGTTGTTAAGGGATGGCTAGAGCAAAACCAGCCAAGGGTAAGGCAAAGGTTAAGATTACAGCCAGTGGTAAGAAGGTGTCCTACGGGCAGGCCGGTAAAGCAAAAGGCGGGGGGCCAAGGGTAAGAGCAGGCACAAAGAAGGGCGATAGCTATTGTGCGCGTTCATTTGGGCAGATGAAGAAAAACCCGAAGGCAGCAAAAAATCCAAACAGCCCGTTGAGGTTATCGCGCAAGCGTTGGAAATGCGCGGGGAAAAAATCCAGGAGATCATAATTATGAAGAGGCCCAAGGCTTTAACGAAGCAGCAGCAAGCTGCTTTGAAGCGTCATAGCGTCCACCACACAGCAAGGCACATGGCCGACATGAGGCGGTCTATGCGAGCGGGTAAGAATTTCAAAGAAGCGCATCGGATTGCGATGCGTAAAGGCAAATAGGAGAATGATATGCCTGGACACAAAATGAAAAAAATGAAGCCAAAAAGTAATAAGCCTGTAAAGGCAGCGGCAAAAAAGAAGAAAATGAAAAGAGGCATGAGGTATGCCTAAAAAGAAAAAAACCAGTGGGCCAAAACCCACAAACCCTGCTTTGTATGCAAGGGTCAAAGCTGCGGCAAAACGCAAGTTTGATGTCTACCCTTCAGCTTATGCAAACGCTTGGTTGGTTCGCGAATATAAAAAGCGCGGTGGAAAATATAAAGGTACAAAACCGGCATGAGTTTGAAGAAATGGTTCCGTGAAGATTGGGTTGATATCAGTGCGCCAAAAAAAGGCGGCGGGTTTGAAAAGTGTGGGCGTGGCTCAACTAAGGGTAGTAAACGGAAATACCCCAAATGCGTCCCTGCGGCTAAAGCTGGTCGCATGACCAAGGCGCAAAGGCAGTCTGCGGTCAGGCGTAAAAGAGCAAAACCACAGGGTGTTGGTGGCAAGCCAACCAACGTGGCGACCTTCACCTAAATCTGTTCAAATTTGTTCAAGGTCATGGGGTCACATGGGGTCTTATAGCGTCCCAAACAGTCCCATAAAAGTGCCGAAAATACCACCCAATACCACCCAAATCCCCTCTTTCACGGCGGCAACACGGGTTCGAATCCCGTACGGGATGCCATACTATTTAGTTAATAATTACAATAAGTTATAAGCCCCTAGCCCTTGAGGCTGGGGGCTATTTTTTTGTGATTTGTTCAAGATTTGTTCAAGGTACACTTTACAATCTTGACTGAATAAGTTAAGGTTATGGTGTAATCGAGTCAAAAATTGAGGTTCAAAATGTCTGTTGAAGAGAAAAAAAGATACAAAAAATTTGATGATCTCAAAGTAAGGTTTCGCGAAGAACGTGGTCACTATGTCATCAATGCAGCACGAGTTGGCTTACATACCCATCATGGAAAATTTCAATCAGAAGGCGAGGCGTTAGCTGAAGCTGAATTATTGAAAGCAAGGTTTCTGTCTGGCGTGGCAATACAAGAATCAGAGCAACCAAAGTTGTTCTCTGTAGCTGATGCAATAGCAAAATATTTAGAACTGCAAAAACTCATTATGACAAAATCGTATCACAAAGATCAGAAAAGCAATTTAGAAAGATTGCAAGAAATAGAGTTTGACGGTCTGAAGATAGGCAAGCATCAGATGGAGTTTTTAGGAACTAAAGCCAACAGGCCAAGTATTTTGGTATGCCTCAAACTTGTCATCGAAAATGAAGGTTTCAGCATCGAGGTGATGCAGACCCGCCGCAAACATTGGTCAAAGTTTTTCAAACATGCAGAGACGGCAGGCTGGATTGATGCCAATCCAATTAAAGATTTAGCTTTGCCAAAGAAAAAGCCAAGTGATGACCGTGCGCCTCGCGTTCAAAGAGGCTTTTTAAAATGGTTGCAAACCGATGGCATGAAAGCATACGAGGTGGCTTACAAGGAAAGTCTTGAGCATAAAATGCAACATGGCGGCAGATTGCAGTTACCGCACACCCCTGACAAGGTAAAAGCGATGTTACTGTTGTCCTTAGTTACAGGTATTCGCCAGGGTGAGTTGCGTGGTCTGCGCCGTTGTGATTACTCATCAAACATGCAAATGATTACTACAAGGCAAACCATTAAACACGATACGCATGAAGCTGGTGAAATCAAAACCAATCAGGGTCAAGACAGGGAAATAGAAATACCCTCTGTTGTGTGCGCGATGCTAGATGATTATTTGAGGCAGAATGACCACATTCAGCCTGATGGATTAATTTTTTGCAACAACATAGGCGGCGTTTTGCGTAAAAACGATTTCAGTGCAATTAGCGCCGTGTTTCGCAAGGCTTGCCCCTTTGTTGATGAGCGCACAGGAAAAACCCTACAATTCACCTGGGGTGATTTACGTCATGCCTTTGCAAGCAATCAGATTGAACATTTGGGCGAGAAATGGTCAGAGGTTGGTGATAGTATGGGCCACACAAATCCGAATTGGACAAAAAAGCAGTATGGTCATTATTTAATTGATGATGCCAAACGTGAGCGTAAACGGTCAACGGCGGCTAAAATATTGGCATAGGAAAAAGGGGCTTAAAAAGCCCCTTTTACTTTCTCCCATAGTTGTTGCCAAAATGATTGTTTAGCCTTCCTGCGGTCAGCCCAATATTTTCTTAAACGTGCAGAGTGAGCGGCTTTTTGCTCTTCTGTCCATTTCCATTTTTTTCCCATTGTTTACTCCCAAATTTTTGCAATTCAACGGCTGGAATGTACCAGCGTCTGCCGTCCTTCATAGCTTGGATGACACCTGTCTTTATCCATCTTCTGATGCGCTTGCGCGCCGCATCATTATACCCCTCAGAAAACAACACCTGACAGGCTTCCTCAAGCGTGTACAGCAAGGGTTCAGTCATTAGCCTGCCATCCTGGCGGCGGTGGCGGTGGCGGTGCTACAGGAGCATCTAAAGGGGCCGGTGACTGCATTGGTGCGCCATCGTTTAAGAACAAGCCGCTGTTCACTATTTTTTCAAACCCTGACGCCGTCTTAACCTGTAACTCGACGCTGGGCCTGCTGCGCCAATCACCTTGGTTTGCTTTATAATAAGCCTCAACTTGCGCTTTGAGGGTGGGGTCACTGATGTTGAACCAAAATGAAATTTGCAATGATTCATCTATCTGCAACCCTCGTTTAAGCATTTCAGGTTTCACTGACGCTTTAAACTCTGGTCTTGCCATCTTATTTATCTCCTTTTTCTATTGGCGGTTGGGCAAGGTTTTCTTCATGCTGTTTCCAAACAGCATAAAAACGATTGTAGTCATCAGGTTTTTTTTCAGACATTCTGTGCAGCTGTGGATTGATTTGATTGATCCAGGCGTTAAGGCTGACGAGTGTTTTGAATTGTTTGCATTTGGCCTCTAAATCAGCCAATGACAGGTCATCCAACAGGCCGTTGGCCTCACCATCATCATCATCATCTTCATCAAGCTCTTGTATGCCTGTCGCAAGCCCTAAAGCCGCCATGAGCGCGTAACGCCGTGCATAAGACACAGCAGACCCCATTTGCTGTGAATTGGTGGGATCTTGCACAATCAACGGATATTTGCCGATGATTGGCTCTTCACCAGATATGTGCATGACAATGGTTTTAAGAAACGCACCATGCTCATCCCTATCAACAACCTGGCTGACACTTAAGCCGTGCGCTGCCGCCATTTTTACCTTGGTCATGATAGAACCGACAGAACTATACTTTGACCGCTGACCCTGCTTGTCAGCCGCAAGGCCAGAATTTTCTTTTTGAAACGCAGCAAACGCTTTAGCCATTTCACTCATTGTCACCCTCAACTTTCTTGGTTGGAAAAATATCTTTATGTTGCGGGTTTTTGGACATCCACAGCCGCGCGTAATAACTTTTAAAATTGTTGTTTAGTTTAAGAGGTTCACCGTCTGGCCTAGCATTGACTGTTGCTATAGATGTTTCCCATCTGATCCGCTCTAAAATCATAGCAGAGCCTATTTTTGTGTGACCCTTTGCAATGGCCTCTTTTGTAAACCTGTCCCAAAGCTGGTAAACCTTTGGGTTTTCTTGATGAAACTTTACAAACTGAGCTTCACGGATGTTTCGCGGCACACTCAATGCCTCAAATAAATTCTGTTGCATTAGTAGCTCCCTGGGTGTGCTGCAAAAACAAAGGCGATGACTCCCCACAGCCAGACGGTCATAAAGCCAACGCCGCAGAAATATTTTAACGCCAATAGAAACGTTTTATATTTGCGATGGTGCTGGCGCAGTTCATTGGCTCTAAAATGCAGTTCGAGGTACTTATTTTTGATCATTTGACCCCCCATAAATGTTTTGCTTGTTCAACAAGGGCTGGGTGCATATCCCAGGCCCAGTGGTGGCTGAAATCAGGCTCAATCAGGCGCAGCATGTCCTGGATTGATTTGCCCTTAGTTATTTGCAGTAAGTTTTCTCTGACGGCTAATTTAGCAATCATCATATTGAGTGCAGCCGCCATGCTCTCTTCTGTAAGCCGTTCACAATTCTGTGAATTAAACACCCTATATTCACGGGCATTTGCGTAGACGATTGTTTGCGGCAGACCAGTCCCGTGCCAGTAACCGGCAACTTGCCAGATATGTGACCAATCAGGGGTCGAGGGCAGGGATGTTGCACGTTTACCAGACTTTGTTTTATCTGAAACTGATGACCACTTTGTTTTAAGCTCCACCCTTTGCGAAAAATCAGGGAAGCCGCTGTATTTGAGCTTCAACCCAGGCAAGCTGGCAAATATCTCACTTTCACCCTCGATGCGGTTCAGGCCAAGTTGCTTATGTGCCGCCTCTACGCCCTTAATGGCGTTACGCAATACATCTGTGTATTCATCACGCACAACCTCAAGCTGGGCTTTATCTTGGCCCTGATCCCATGTGCGCGGCTTGAACTCGTCAAATAAGCTTGCACAATGGCGAATAACTTCATTGATTTCTTGCCCCTCAATCAGGTGCATATTTGTGCCAGTTTGCGTGATACGACCACCCGCCATTTTGGCATTGTCATTGTTTAGAACGGTTAGGCGTTGTCGTGATAGATTTTTATCGCCAGCTACCTCGCCTTTTAAAATCAAGTAACATTGATCACGCTCTGGCCTGACCACACATTTGTCGTGCATGACCGCGCACAGCGGCTTGTTTGGCACACTGTGATGAAAATAATGTTTGCTTGTTGCAAATGTTTGGTCAAAAGGCGCAGACAAAAAAAACTCCATCAATACTATGTATCAATGAAGTTAGCCACATTGACCGATTTCGTCAAGCCATAATCATATGGGCGACAAATTAGCCGAAATTATATCCCTCTGGCTTGTCACGCCAATCGCTGCCTGCCCCAGCGCCATACTGGCGAAGGTCATCTTTTTTTACATCTACGATTTCAGCACCACGCAAATCTGGCCTGAACACTGCGCTAATTAATGGCGCAGCCCAATCTATCGCTATATCTTTTTCTGTCTGCCAAGGACCATCACCATTGTACAGTGTATATTTTTTAGCCCCAGGCTGTGGATAAAGCTGACCTATTAGCAACCGGCCAGTTTCTATTTCTCTGACCAGCGCTTGGTGCATGATTGCCTCCTGGTCTATCCGGAAATTTACTGGGCCTTTCTTTGTGTGATCTTTTTTTAATCTAAAGATAAAATATGCACCAGACATCCAGGCATAGACGCCTTCAATATCATCCTGCCAGCGCAAACACACAGTATGCGTTTGAAAAAATGTATTAAGGAACAGGCAGCGCATTGTCTCTTGTTCTGAAAACCAAATGCTGTTTTTTTCACGCTCAACGCGCCAGTTTTTGCCGTCCTGAATTGCATGACCAAGCAGCGGGATAGGGCTGTTCTGATACATTATTTGTTGCGGTAAGCAGTTCAAAATCTGCGCGTAGTCTTCTGCATCACGGCGCGTAATTTTTATCGCACCACTTTTGTGACGCGACAAAGTTTCTGGCTTTATGCCTTTTTCGTCAGCCACAGCGCGATTGGTCATGCCGCTACGGCGAATCATTTTGTCAAGATTATTTGCCATACACTCAAATTCTTCATCAGGGGTATTGATCATATCATCTTGTCCGAAACTGTCACAATGGTTTTTTTCAGGTATATAGCATTGACCAGATATGTCAATGCATGTACATAAATAATACATGACACTTGATGAATACAGAAAAGACAAAGGTTTGAGCCTTTCGGCGTTGGCAAGAGAACTAGGCGCGGCACACGCAACTGTTGTGAGGCGGTGGTGTTTACCGCCGGGTCATCCAGAGGCGCAAATCCCGCATCAAAAATATATGTATGCGATAATTGAGCTTTCTGATGGCAAAGTGCAGCCGAACGATTTTTACGGCGCGATGCCTAATGACAGAGGATGAACTGCAAAAGCATGTAGTTGATTGGCTCAAGGCAAGCCTGCCGATGGGTTCAGTAGTGCATCACTCGCCAAATGAGGGCAAGCGGCACGTTGCTTATAAAGTAAGGTTGAAGAGCCTGGGCATGATTACAGGCTGGCCTGACCTCGAATTATTTGTGCCAGACACCGGCTGGATTGACCTGGCTTGTAAAGGGCCAATTATGTTTGAACTAAAGCGGCCCAAGGGCGGCAGGCTAACAGACAAGCAAAAGGATATCCAAGAAAGGTTGCGCTGTTGCGGCGTTTATTGCGTTACAGCCAAGCGGTTGTCGCAAGTGCAAGCATATCTGCAACCTTTGCTCCATTTACGCGACACGCCGCAAGCCAGAATTACACAGCAACTTTGTGAGGCGCAGGGGGGCTGATGTTACGTCATATAGACTTATGTAGTGGAATCGGCGGCTTCAGTCTTGGCTTTCAATGGGCTGGCTTATCTGAGCCTGTCCTGTTTTGCGACACAGATGCTTGGTGCCGCAAAGTATTAGCAAAGCACTGGCCTGACGTGCCAATAGCAGAAGATGTTAAGGAGTTAGCCAATGACCCAGCAAGACTTGTTCCAGACTGTGACATCCTTACAGCCGGATATCCTTGCCAGCCATTTAGTCAGGCCGGGAAGCGAGGAGGCGAAGAAGATGACCGCCATATCTGGCCGGAAATATTTGCAATTGTGCAAGCAAAGCGGCCAACTTGGTGCGTTTTCGAGAATGTTTATGGTCACGTTACCTTGGGCCTCGACCAAGTGCTATCTGACATGGAAGCCGAAGGCTACGCCTGCCGGACGTTTGTTGTTCCAGCTTGCGCCGTCGATGCCCCGCACCGACGAGACAGAATCTGGATTGTGGGCTACACCGAACACGATGGATCATCTGCCACAGAGATCACAGGAAAGCATGGACAAGATGAAGAACGGCGCTCGGAAAGGAAGAGCAAGGCCGAGCAATCTGCGAGAACAGGTCAACCCAAGAACAATGAGAATGTGGGCCACACCAAGGACAACGGACACAAATTCAGGACGGACACTGGACGAGAAGGGCAGACGCATCAGCCAGACCAACCCGGACCTAGTATTCGGAGCGAAGTTAGCAGACCAAGTGAAAATGTGGCCTACGCCAACAGCGACAGAACGGAGTGGAATAAACCCGAAAACAGGGAAGGGAGCGGGGTTGTCAAAAACAGTGCAGATGTGGCCGACACCGACAGCCCAGGATGCCAAAAACAATTGTGGGGAGAGCCAACACGAACGGAACACAAAGCCCCTGAATGCGGAAGTTGGTGGAAGCCTGAACCCTCAGTGGGTCGAGTGGCTCATGGGATACCCCGAAGGGTGGACAGACTTAAAGGACTAGGCAACGCCATCGTGCCGCAAATTGCCATGCGTATCGGTGAGACAATTAAGGCGGTGCATTATGGTTGACATAATGAAAGTCATGCGCCGCCCTGGGGTGTGGGAATACTTTGCAGAGTGCGAAGCTTGCGACGGCACGGGCAGCGTTGAGACAGATATGCCTGTCATCGATTTCATGAACGGCGGCTATCTCATTACAGGCAAGGGTGACTGCGATAAATGTTCAGGTGATGGCTATCGTGACCTGACGGATGACGAGTATGAAGCTGCGGTGTTTAACGGGGAGATACCGGCCTGTGTCCATTGATAAACGCCACAAGGATGATTGGTATCCAACCCCGAAAGAGGCCACACAGGCATTGCTGGAAGTTGAAACCTTTGGCTCTACCATTTGGGAGCCTGCCTGCGGTGATGGCTCACTTAGTGTGGTTTTACAGGATGCAGGCCATAAGACTATCGATTCAGATTTAAATGAATATGGCTTTGGTCAAGCTGGCGTTGACTTTTTATTAGAGACAAAAGCTGCCGCACCCCAGTTGATAACCAACCCGCCTTTTAAGCTCGCAAACGAATTTGTGTTACACGCTATCAATCTGGGCGTTCATAAACATGCCTGGTTGTTGCGCTTGGCTTTTTTAGAAGGGCAGGCGCGTTATGACAATATTTTCAGCCTGCATCCACCAGCTGCGGTGCATGTGTTCAGTAAGCGTTTAACTATCTGGCGCGGAGATGAGGACGACGCCTGGTATGGAAGAACAGGCAAAACACCTTACGCCTGGTTCATTTTCAAGCAGGGATGGCGCGGCCCCACGCAGTTGGGGTGGATATGAGCGCATGGGCTTACAGAATAGCCCAGCAAGAGTATGGGCGGCTTATCAGGCAGGGTATGGGCATATTTCTCATTGCTGAAGCCTGGGACATCGAGCCGATGTACTTAGCGCACCAGGATCAGATGAACGCTGACCGTGTTTGGGTGGCTTTACCAAACCATGTCAGGGGCAGGGGTTTGCTTACAGAACCTTATCTGCTTGGACAGATGGCCCAGCAGATTATCGAAATGTACGAAAAAACAGAAAATTTAGTGTTCATTGACAAGAAACGAAGGGCCGTATCTTAGCTAAGATATCTTAGCTAGATATCTCATACCTTTATATATTTATAGTGATTCAGCTTAGATATCTTATCTAAGCTGTCATATCCACCGAAGGTGATTTTATCGATGCTAAAAAATCCGTCAACCCCAAAAATAGACCCAACAGCAATTCGTTCTGTAATTGAGCGCACAGCAAAGCGCACTAATCCACGTTACAAGCAAGCTGTTGAGCGGCGCAAAGTAAACAGTTGGGGCGACAGACAGGCGAAGGTGTTCAGGCAGATGCGAAAGCAAATGTCTGTTGAGCGATACAAGCAAGTGCAGCAAGCCTATTTCGAGAGCCATTTATTTCAGCAACGCAAGTTTATAGAAGGGATGGAGAAAGCCTACCATGAACGTGAACGCACTGCATGACTTGTTTTTAGGAGCGGCAGAGACAGACAGACGCTTGCCGCCAGCTACACGCAAAGCAAAGCTGGCAGCATGGCCTGAAGTGGTCAAGGATTGGCATGGGTATGGCTGGACGCAGATAGGTGAGACAGTCTTGCGGCCTACAGCCAAGCAGATTAGCGAGTATGATGAAGCCTTGCGCTTGACTACAGTGATGCCAGAAGATGACCGTAAGCTGGTCTGGGCGGTTGCACACAGTGCAGCATTTAAAGCAAGAGGCGCACCATGGACAAAACTAGCCAGAATGATGGGGCTTGGCATGGATGGCAGGGCTGTAAAGCGGCGGTATATGGATGCACTTGTCCGGTTGCACTATCAGCTTTAATGCAACCAACATTGATTTTTTACATCAAGGGGGTTGCGAAGTGCGCGAAATGATGTATCATTTTTCTAAGATGTGGGGGCAAACCGCTCACATCGCACAATATGTAGTTATCTCACCGAAGCCTCCCAAAACTGAAACCTGTTACAGCCAGCGCAGTAGCAGGACTTTTTTGGGAGCTTCACCAATTCATTACAGGTAAGTTATGCGTAAGTATCAGCCAGCCCAGGTAGACTGGGATGAGATAAAGCAGCGTATTGTGCAAGGCGAGAATTTCACAGCAGTAGCGCGTGATTATGAGGTGAGCCGTCAGGCTATACAGAAGAGGTGCAAGAAAGAGGGCTGGGTTGCAGACAAGCCTATCACAATGGCAGTAAGGCGTCAGTTGCACAAGCGCAACCAAGCTATGCAACCAGTTGCAGAAGTGCAACCATTGCAACCAAGCACAGATATGCAACCGATAGCGCAGAGTGCAACCGTAGCTGTAAGGCAAGATAAGAAGTCAGCAGTGCTTGGCCTGCTTACAGATGGAGTGCCTAAGTTACATGCGGCACAAGCTGTGGGAGTGCATGAGAATACGCTGACACGATGGCTGAACGAGGACAGTGAGTTTGGTGAAAAGGTACGCGCAGCCGAAAGCGCGGCTGTCGCTCTCAGGGTGCAGCGGATTGGCAGGGCAGGCGAAAAGGATTGGCGCGCCGATAGTTGGTACTTAGAGCGCACACAACGCGCTACGTTTGGCTCTGATGCTCATAAAGGTGGTGGGGTAGCGGTACAGATTAACATCGTGCGTGACGGCGATCCTGTGGTTGTGTCAAGCTCATAACTTGAACAAATCTTGAACACTGCGATTGTCGTGTTGGCACAACGCAAGGCACAGCAACGGTTTGCTGGCTCTGTGTTACCGCCTTTAAGTGGCGGATCACGTTTTACCTGGCCCCCTGGCCTACACCCCCAGCCCCTGCGCTGGCGGCAGACGAAGCCGCTATATAAACACGCCCGTCTCTACAAAATTACAGGATGTCAGGTTGCATGGCTGAAAGACCGCTTGGATTTGCTCGTCGCATGATGGCGCAGCAGCTTATGACAGACGCGCTAGGCAACGAGTTTAGTGACAGCCCGTTTTTTGCTGGCAAGGTGCGCCCGTCTATGGCTGATATAGAGCGGCCAACTACAGCAGCTGATATGTATCCCACGGCTGCAACTGGTTCGTTGTTTCTGCCAGGTGCGGGTGTAGCTGATGTTTTAGGTCAGGCTCCTGACCCAGCCCGTCCTGGTCAGACATTGCCTAGTTTTGGGCAGAACATTGCTGAAGGTAAGTTTCTTGATGCAGGATTGCAGACTGCTGGTGCGGCTGGTGATGTATTGCTTGCCATGTCGCCTGTATTACCGCCTGCCGCTGCTGTCGGAACGGCGTTGAAAGCCCCTAGGGCCGCAAAAGTTGCTTCCGCTAGCAATCAACTTGTTGACGATTTGCCAACCCTAAAGTTTGACGGCACTGACGATGTTGATTTGAAGGGTAAGAAAATATTCCCGATTGTTGCTGACCTCACAAAAGCCGGTGGCACATTTGAGGGTATAGACAGCAGTAAATTAGACATACCTGAATTGCTACAGGGCGGCCCTGAATTTCCCAATTTGAAGGGCAGTAGAGAAGCTGGGGTTGTTTGGGCGGTTCAGGGCAAGGGCAAAGGCACACAAAAGCTATCAAAAGATGCTGACTACGGTTTAGTCGTGGCTATGAACAATGACAGTCACAGAACCAATGCAACTTTTGTAAACTCAGTTTTAGGCAACACCTTGGCGTATGTGCGTGACGGTAGGATAGCTCCTCAAAATTTAGAGCAACTTAATAATCTTATTAGGTCAGGAACTGACCAAAAAATGCTGGCAAAGCTCAAAGAATGGCCTGGTTTTGAAAGCCCTGATGCGCCTGAGTTTATCAAATCGCTGACATTTGAACAGCGCAAAAGATTGTCAGACGTTGTGGGTAGCAGCAGGGGACAGGCTCTAGGTGCGCCAAACATAGACAAACTAATTAGGCAAACAGCAGACCCTAACCTTTTAGGCTTAAACAGCCGTGACGGCATAATGCTAGTAGAAATAGATAAGGGGGCTGACGTTGTCAGGCTTGGAACGTCTGGCACAGATTCCCATGCATCCTATGATTTTGGGATAAAGGGCAGGCCGGTTGCCAGGATACCCGCCACCAGTGCGAAAAATTTATTTCCTGACTTTTTTGCAAAGGCAGAGGCTGAAGGCAAGCAAAATGTTCGCAGGGCTTTTGACATGGCTTTGCCGGTTGAAGAGCTTACGCCAGAAAAAATTGCCAACATTAGAGGTTTAGCCACACAGACGATAGAAAGCCCAAAACAAGCTCAACTTGTTGCTGATGTTCTTACGGGCACATGGAAATCATCGAAGGTAGCTAAAAACAAGGGCGGCATTAGTCCAGCAGATTTCGTTCAGAATTTAAAAAGCAGTGATGCATCTTCTACGCTTACAATGATGGAGCTTCCAGAAGTAAGTAAAAAATTACGGTCAGGAAATTTTGACATCTATCAGCTTGGTGATGGTCAAGTGTTTTTTGGCTTAGAAAAGAATTATAACTACAACGATGTTTACGGTATCGACACAAACCCAACTTTTGTAAAAGCTGACAATGGGCCTGAACTTACAAACAAAGAAAAAGCATTAGTCAGTGTCATCAATAACGAAGTGGGTGCAAAGGGGGTTGGTAAAGCAACTGTTCTGAAAGCTATCGAAGAGGGCGCAACGGTATTAGATGCTTTTGCTGTACCTTCTGCTAAATATTCTGATGGATTTTTACCTGACTTTTATGGTAGTTTTGGTTTTGAAGAAGTTGGTCGATTAGATTTTGACCCATCTTTTTACAGCAAGACAGAGCTTGCTGACTTGGAAAATTATTGGCGATCTACTGGTTGGGACGAATCAAAAGGGTTTCCGAAGATTGTCATAATGAAATGGACAGGTGACGATGGACTTAGAACCAACGCAACTAAACGCTTTGTCTCAGAAGGTAGCTTCAACACTGGGGACGGCATTGACGGGTTATTCCCCGCAGCAGAGGGTATTGTTCGAGCAAGCGATGGGCAGAGTGCTGCGGCGACACAGGGGAGACGTTCAGGCAATAACGTCCCAGGAAATACTGGGGGTTCAGGAGTTGGTACTAGACCACTTGCTCCCGACAGACTTGCAGAAGTTGCAAGAGAACTCCTAAGGCTACCTGACCCAGCCTTACAAAATCTTGGCGTTGATCCAAGCAGACTTGACCCTGTAAGGCAAGATTTGGGCATTTTTAGGTAATGGCCCAGAAAACCATAAAACTTGAGTACACGCCGCAACCAAAGCAGGCGTTGCTGCATAAATGCAAGGCAAAACAGGTTTTGTTTGGTGGTGCGGCTGGCGGTGGTAAAAGCCACGCTGGACGCTGGGACATTATAGGGTTCTGCCTTGAAAACCCTGGCTTGCAGGCGTTTATCTTCAGACGCAGCCTGCCAGAATTGGATGCAAACCACATACAGCCCTTGAAGCGTGAATTACCGCAAGAATTAGGCAGTTTTAACGAGACACGCAAACGATATGAGTTTTTCAATGGCAGTTCTATACAGTTTCAGTATCTCGAAAGGGACTCAGACTGTGACCGCATCCAAGGGACAGAAATACACATTGCCCTGGTGGATGAGGCTGGGCAGCTTACGCCGTATCAGTTGGGCTATATCAAATCGCGTATGAGACTAGGCGGTTTTGAGCCAAAACAAAAAGAGTTTCTGCCTCGCCTGGTTATGACAGCCAATCCAGGCGGTCAGAGCCATAATTTTTTGAAAGCGTTGTATATCGACCCTGCACCGGCAGAAAGTTACTTTTACGACCACACCATGCGTGACCCCAACAATGAAAAAGACAGGGGTTGGCTCACCATGTATATACCTGCGAAAATGCAGGATAATAAATATATCGACCCTTCATATGCCTCAAGTTTTAGTGCGCTGCCTGAAGAACTGGGCAGGGCTTTGCGTGAAGGTGATTGGGATTTAGTTGTAGGCTCGTTTTTTGGCGATGTCTGGAAGCGTGATTTGCACGTTATCAGGCCGTTTGAAATACCAGAACACTGGACAAGGTTCAGGTCATTCGATTGGGGCAGCGCATCACCGTTTTCTGTGGGCTGGTGGGCTGTGGCAGACGATGACGCTGATTTTCCTGACGGTGCGCTTATCAGATACCGTGAATGGTACGGTTGTTCTGGCAGGCCGAATGTAGGCTTGCGGATGACTGCTGAAGAGGTGGGCGCAGGCATACGCACCAGAGAACGCCATGAGCGCATAGATTTTAGCGTTGGCGACCCCAGTATCTGGAAGTTTGACGGTGGCCCCTCGATAGGTGAGCGGTTGAGCAAAATGGGCGTAAGGATGCGCCGCGCAGACAACAGCCGTGTGGCTGGGTGGGATCAGGTAAGACAAAGGCTGATAGGTGATGATGGTATCCCGATGCTTTACGTTTTTTCAGAATGTGTGGACACGATCCGCACGTTACCTGTCCTTACGCATGATAAGCATAGAGTTGAGGACATTGATACCACGCAAGAAGATCATGCAGCAGATGATATTCGCTATGCGTGTATGGCAAGACCGTTTCAACGCCGTGTGCCAGAAATTGAAGAAGACCCTTTTCGGCCCCCAACGATAGACGAAATGATGGCTGGCCTAGATTATGCCTCTAAGCCTGCATCCAGGAGACTTTAATGGTTGATTCGTACACATTTGACCGTGAGCCTAAAGAACAGGCAGACAGAGCGGCATATTGGAACGACCAGATAAAAAAGGCGCGGCGGTTTGAAGAAACCTGGCGTGACCGCTGCCACGATATCGTTGAGCGGTATAGAGATGACAATCCAGAGCGGTTGATGCGTGAAACACGCATGAACATTTTTTACAGCAATGTTGATACACTCAAATCTGCGCTGTATTTCAAAACGCCAAAGCCAAGAGTAAAGCGTAGGTTTAAAGACAGCGACCCTGTAGCGCGTACTGTGGCAACAGTCATCGAGCGCGGCTTGCAGTTTCAGCTTGATGACTACGATTTTGACGTAAATGTGCGCCGTGCCATAGAAGATATGCTTATTGTCGGGCGCGGTGTGCTGCGTATGGTTTATGAGCCGTTATTGGTTGAGGGTGAGCCAGAACGCATTCCAGTGACCGTCAATGCCGTCACAGGCATGGGTGAGGTTGCCCCAGGCCAGCTTGGGGATGTACAAGTTGGGCAGTCATTTGTTGACCCAGACGGCAATCCTGTAGACATGGCGATGGTCAAACAGGACGCTCAAGGCGCGTACATGGATGGCGACCCTGTTGAGTTTATTGGTGAGCAATCCGTGCGGTGCGAATATGTGTACTGGGAAGACTTCACAATGTCGCCTGCACGGTGTTGGGATGATGTAAGCTGGATTAGCTTCAGGCATCTTATGACACGCCAGGAACTTGTTGACTATTACAAGCAAAAGGGCGAGGCGATACCGCTAACATATCGCGGTGAAATGTCAGGCTATGATGATGACGGTCAGCCGGACATGGCTGAAATATTTGAAATATGGGACAGGCGCACAGGCAAACAGATATTCATTGCTGGCGACTACAATGAAATCTTAGAAGAGTTTGACGACCCTTATAACTTAGATGATTTCTGGCCTATGCCAGAGCCGCTATATGCAATCTCTACCACAGACACCACACGGCCTGTGCCAGAAATACTGACATACGAAGATCAGTTATTTGAACTTGACCTCATTACGCAGCGCATAGCAAACCTCACAGAAGCCCTGAAAAGGCGGGGTGTCTATGACGCATCGTTCCAAGAGTTGGTTAGACTGTCCGATGCTGGAGACAACACTTTCATACCAGTTGATAATATGGCAATGCTCCAAGCGGGCGGTGGTCTAGCCAATGTTATGCAAGAAGCACCGCTTGACGGTATAATAAAAGCCCTGGCGCAGCTTTATCAGTCGCGCCAGATTGCTATACAAACAATTTACGAAATCACAGGCATTTCCGATATTATGCGGGGGCAGTCAGCCAGCCGCGAAACAGCAACAGCCCAGCGCATTAAAGGCCAGTTCGGCGCCATGCGGCTTGTCAACAGGCAACGGCGCATTGAGCAATTCTTAGACCGGATTATGGAACTCAAAGCTGAGTTGATGGTTGAAAATCTTGAGCCACGGTTGCTGTCGCGCATAACTGGGATAAACATTACACCAGAAGCAGTCGCGCTCATGCGTGATGAGCGGCTACGTAACTATAAAGTATCAGTTGATACTGACGAAAGCAGCGCAATAGATTCAGCCAGTGAGCAAAAAAGCAGAACAGACTTTTTAATAGGAATGACGCAGTTTTTGCAAGCAATCGGGCCTATTGTGCAGTCAGGTGCTGTTGGCTTTGAACAGGCAAAACAAATGCTGTTGTTTGCCGCCAGGTCATTCCCAGGCTCACGCGACCTTGAAGAAACACTTGAGGCTATCGAGCCGCCACAGGCACAGCCAAACCCAGCAGACAAGCTGGTTGAGGTAGAGGCTGCAAAGGTACAGGCACAAGCAGACCAGGCAGCGGCAGACGCACAAGTGAAAGTTGCCAGGTTGCAGCTTGACCAGCAACGTGCGGCTACTGACGCTCAGTTCAAGCAGCAGAAGCTGGATATTGATGCAGCCAAAGTAGTGACGACAGGATGAGAAACGATGAGGCACTGGCCCGTTTCATCGTTTTGAGCGGGTATAGCGACATACATAGAAAATTCAACATTGGTGACATGCACAGGCTATATCTGCCGCCAATAGCGTTGGGCCAATACCGGCTATGGGAAGCAGACACACAGCCGCTGGGCTTTATGACCTGGGCTTTCTTTAGCAAAGAAGTTGAAGAGGGTTATTTATCTGGTGAGCGGCAAATCACGCCAAATGATTGGAATAGTGGGCATATTCCGTATGTTATCGACTTTGTGGGGCCGTTTGGTTCAGTGGGTAAAATGGTGCGTGAAGCGCGGCAGCACTTACGCAACGAATATGGGCCAAAAATGTTTTTTCGAGGCTGGCGTAAATACAGGGGCAAAAAATGTCTAGTAAGTACCTGAAGTTTGACGGCGATCCGTTAGATTTTGAGCAACGGCTTTTCTGCTTTGTTGGTGATGGCGGTGAAGATCCGACAGGGGCAGATGATGATGAGCGAATAGAAATACAAGAGCGCGGCACTTTGCTCACCCCAGATTTAGGCAGAGCAAGTCGCCAAGCAGCAGGCGGCGGCACTGTAAATTTTACAGTCTCTCAACAAGCTATTGACGATATGAACCAAGCTGGTGATGAAGATTCACGCCAGGAACGCCGCGAAACATTTTTTGGGGATGCTACAACAGACCAGAGAGGCGACACCATATCAGAGGCTGCTATTGATGATTTGCTGGCCCGTGGATTTGCGGCTGGTTCACGCATTACGCCAGAAGAGGGTGTTCAAGCAAACAACAGGCTCAGTCTGTCAAACAATCCAATAGCAAATTTAGCTAGATCGTTGCAAAACCAAGGGGCGCAAAATATTCGTCAACAAATTTTTGCAGGCGGCACACCCTTCACAAATGACCAGGGCATGATCCAAGGTGCTATGACCCCACGGGGCGGTTTTGTTGGAGATCAAAGCCTCAACCCGAATCCACCCATGTCTGGCGGCGGTGATGACAATCAAATGGTGCAACAGCCGCCATCTACCGGCGACCCGCAAGACCCTGGCACAACACCGCCAGAAACGATTGATGATGCCGCAATAAACTATCTGCAAAACCCATTTTACCTATATTCAGGCCAAGGCAATCTTTACAACCCTTATGGTTTTGCTCAAGGCACACTTGTTGACTTGTTGAGAACCAGGGGTATGAGACAACCAGAACAGGCAGACACGCTTGGTCTGTTTGCAAATCCAAGGGACTTTATGTGATGCAGATTGATTTAGAAGACGCGCAGAGCGCATATCAAAACTTGACTGAACAAGAGCGCGAGTTGATCCGTGAGGCAATGGACAGCCCGTTAGCATCAGTTTTAGGTAAAGTGTTTCCAGACTTGATGAGCGCGTTGGGCAGTTTTAATAAGCCGCGCCGCAAAATGGATGCAGCACAGCGGCGCATGGCAGCAGGTATGTTGATGCAATGAGTAAACAAACATTTGTGGTAAGGGACGGTAAGTTAGTCCCTAAAGAAGAGGCCAGCCGCAAAGCTGGCCTTTCTATTATGAGGGACATTGAGCCTTACCAGAACATGAAGGATTTCGGTTGGATTACCAGCCGTTCACAGCACCGTGAATTTTTACGGCGCAATAACTTTGTAGAAATAGGGAATGAGCAAAATCATTTATTGACATGACAGAAACACAACAGCTTGATAGCACTGAAGCTGGAATTGATGCAGGCGCATCCATCCCGCAACAGCCAGCAAGGCCCGAAACTGTAGCTGAAACACTGGCTAAAACATTACAATCATTTGAGACTGAAGCAGAGCCAGAAGCAGAGGCAGAAGAAGAAACATTGCCAGAGCCGCCAGAGGCTGAAGAGGCTGAAGAACAGCCAGAAGAAGCAGAAGAAGCTGAACAGTCTGATGAGGCTGATGAAGAGGGAGAGGAGCAAGAAGCGGCTGAGTTACAAGCTCTTGAAGCCCCTTCACATTGGCCTAAAGATTTTGCAAAAGAATTTAGCACCATGCCGCCAGAGGCGCAGCATTTGTTTATGCAACGCTATAAGCAAATGGAAGGTGACTACACACAAAAAACTCAAGGCATTGCCAAATACAAAAAAAGGCAAGAGCAATTTGATGAAATCATGCAGCCGTTCAGGGGTGACTTTGAGCGTGCTGGTATGGATGATGTAGCAGCTATCAGGCAACTGTTAGCCGCGCATGATTATCTGCGTAAAGACCCTCGAAACGCTATTTCCTGGCTTGCTAACCAGTATGGCGTGGATATGGCGGCAGTCAGTAATGACCCAGCGGCAGAGGATGACTACACAGACCCAACCGTTAAAGCCCTACAGCAGCAAGTGGCCCAGCTAACAGGCTTTATACAAAATCAACAGACACAGCAGCAGAGCCAAGTACAGGCAAGCACGCAGTCTCTGATTGACCAGTTTGCACAAGAAAAGGATGACAAGGGCAACCTAGCACATCCGCATTTTGATGCAGTATCGAACCACATGGGCGTTTTGATTCAAAACAATGTAGCCCCTGACCTGGCAACCGCTTATGACATGGCTGTAATGGCTGACCCTAAGTTGCGTCAGGAAAAACTCGATAGCTACGCAAAAAGCCAAGCACAAACATCAGTGCAATCTGATGCTGTAGCCAAGGCAAAAAAAGCGCAACGGTCAAAAGTCAGAGGCAGTGCAAAACCAGCCGCACCCGCGCTCCCCGCCAATGCGTCTATTCGTGACACTATTGCAGCGTCAATTCGACAACTTGAAAATGGAAGGAGCTAGTTATGGCTAGTCCAAATCTTTCAGAGATCGTCACGACCACCCTGCGTAATCGCAGCCGGACGCTCTCAGACAACGTCAGCAACCATAACGCATTGTTGCGGCGTTTGCGTGAAAATGGCAACCAAACCTCTGTCACGGGACGTGACATTGTGCGTGAGCTTGAATATGCCGACAACGGCACAGTGCAGTTTTATAATGGCTATGAAACACTAGATGTTTCACCGTCAGACGTATTATCAGCCGCTGTGTTCGATTATAAGCAGCTTGCCGGTAACGTCACTATTTCTGGCCTAGAACAAATCAAAAACTCAGGTGAGCAAGCTATCATCAATCTGCTTGAAGCGCGTATTAACGTGCTTGAAAAGTCGATGATGAACAGCCTGTCTACATCAATTTATTCAGATGGCACTGGCTCATCTGGTAAAGAGGTTGGCGGTTTGCAGCTTATTGTGGCAGATGGCGGCACAGGGACCGTTGGTGGCATTAATTCATCAACATTCACTTTCTGGCAAAATGTCCAAACCACAGCAACGTCAAGTGCATTTAGCACCGCAAACGTGCAGGCAGATATGAATAACATCTATCTGCAACTTGTTCGCGGCGCAGACAGCCCTGACCTCGTTATGGCTGGCACAAATGCCTATAAGGCGTTTCTGGGCAGCTTGCAGGCAATCCAGCGCATTACATCAGACGATCTGGCAAACTCTGGTTTCACCAGCGTCCAGTATCTTAATTCCGATGTTGTGTTTGATTCAGCTTGTAACACCAACCGCATGTACTTCCTGAACACAGATTATCTGCGTTTGGAAGTTGCAGCATCACGGGACTTTGTTCCTGGTGAAGCGAAAATGTCAGTCAACCAAGACGCTATGGTGACACCGATGTTCTGGTCAGGAAACCTGACCTGTTCAAACCGTGCGCTCCAGGGCGTGATCCACACATAAGGAGACTTTTGCATGACTATTGCAGCAGTGATGGGGATTGACCCCACAGCCGTTGCTGACACACCTGAGTTTCAGTTGGGTCAGCTTGGCGCAATCATTGACGACACAAACGGCACACGCATCTACAAATATGTGCAGTATGACACAGGCGCAGGCTCTGTGGCAGCAGTCAGTGGTAACGCCGCTTACTATTACACCTTGGATGGTTACAAAAATAACCAGGTAACGTCTGACCTGTCTGACTCCGTTGAAATCGGCGCAGGCATTTTGCAGTCAGCCCCGACAGACGGGCAGTATTGCTGGGTTCAGATTAAAGGTGCAGCCACTATGGCAGCAGCATTGACTGCTGGCGCAGATGGCGATCCGTTGACCCCAACAGGGTCATCTGACGGTAAGCTGGACGTTACTGCCGATGTTACAAGCCATGTTTGTGCATTTGCAGGCGATGCGTCTGACAAAGAAATCATTTGTGATTTTCCAATGTAATTATCGGGGGGCAGGGCAACTTGCCCCCCTTTTCTAAAGGGGAGAGAAGTATGACAGAAAAAGCCACATTTTTTGAACGTGAGTTGAACGGTCAAATCAAAGACTTTTGCAGAATAGAAATAGCGGGTGTTCGTGATGTTTGGGAGGGGCCAGCCCGTCCTGAAGATTTAAATCGGTTTGCAGATTCTTGGAAAGCATACAAGGGCAAAAAGAAAAAGCCGAAGGTCAAAGGCACAGCTTTGAAAGAATTGCCTGGTATGACAGAGCCGCGCCGTTGTGAGCTTGAGTTGAATGATATCGAAACTGTAGAGCAACTAGCATCTGCACAGGAAACCACCCTTAGAGATATAGGTGAGCCGTATGTTGAGCTTGCCAAAATAGCCAAACTGCAAGTCGAAGCATCTAAGCAAAAAGATGACTTGGTTGTTGAAGTTGCAGTAGCCGCTCAATCCCTGGCTGAAGAGGTGACAAATGAGCCTGCTAACCATAGCGCAAAACGTAGCTGATTTTACAGGATTTGAACGGCCTACCACAGTTGTAGGTAATTCAGACCCGATTGCACGGCAACTGCTTGTCTTTATAAATCGTGAGGGCAAGCAACTTATGCGGTCACACAACTGGCCTGTTTTATTAAAAGAGCATACTTTTAGCACCGCAAACGGAACGCAAAGCTATGACTTGCCAACGGATTATGATCGGTCTGTCGGCGATACTATGTACAACCGCAGCGATTTGGAACAAATGGTTGGCCCAATCACACCGCAACAATTCCAGAACGACAGGCACGGCGTAGCTTCTGTTGGTATCACACAACGGTTCCGTTTGAAGCCATCAAGCAACGCGCTGAAGTTTGATATTACGCCTACACCATCAGCAACAGAAACCATTGGCTTTGAGTATGTCAGCAGCCATTGGAATCAAACAAGCGGCGGTTCATCACAAGTTGCCATGGCGGCTGATACTGACACAGGCATTTTAGATGAAACCATTATTGAAATGGGCGTTACCTGGCGTTTTAAGCAGGCTCACGGCCTGACCTATGATGAGGACTTCAGGCAATATCAGCTTGAAGTAAGGCAGGCCATAAGCCGCTCTGGCGGCGCACCAATCATTCAACTAGATGACGCACGGCGTTACTTGGTGAACCCATATAGCTATAATCTACCCGACACGGGATTCGGCATCTGATGCTTAGAGCATTGCAGTCATCTAATCGTTTCAGGGTCAAAGCTGTTTCGATACCAGCCCCTGTGGGCGGTCTAAACAGCCGTGACAGCATTGATGCAATGGCCCCGACCGATGCCATCATTATGTCAAACTTTTTTCCAACCGTTGAGAAAGTTACCCTGCGCGATGGATTTACACAGTTCTGCACTGGCATAGGAAGCGGGAGCGTACAAACACTAATTGAGCATAATGCTGGCGCAAACAGGCAGCTTTTGGCTATCGGTTCTGATGGAATACTGTATCAAATAGACACAGGATCGGCGGTTAGCAAAAAAACTGGCCTTGCAAATGGACGCGCAGAACATATTGAGTTTAACAATGTGTCTGTGATTGTGCCAAGTGGGGCAAACGTGCCGTTTAGCTGGAACGGCTCTAGTGCGTCAGACTTGTCTATCACTTTGTCTGATAGTGTGAATCCAAACACACTTACAGGCGTACATGCTCATAAAAACCGTGTGTATTACTGGACAGGCACAAGCCAAAACTTTTATTACAGCGCAACTGTAGATACCTTCCAGGGCAACTTTACCAAGTTTCCTGTTGGGCTTGTCGGCACGTTTGGCGGTAATATTTTGTCAATAAACAGCTTGTCTATTGATGGCGGTGAGGGCGTAGATGACTTGCTTGCCATTATAATGACTTCAGGTGAGGTACTTATCTATAGTGGCTCTAACCCCAGCAGTGATTTTGCGCTGGTTGGTACGTTCAGAATAGCAGAGCCTGTCAATGAAAAGCGCGGAATTGCAAAGTTGGGTGGCGATGTAATTGTGATGACCAGAGAGGGTTATCTGCCACTTAGCCAGGTTGTACGACAAGATTTAATAGGCAACAAAGCACAGGCTATATCTGAAAAGATACGAGGCACTGTAATTAGCCAGGTTAAACTGACGGGCACAAGCACAGGCTGGCAGATTTTTGTTAGCCCAGACGGCGACAAAGTATATTTTAACTATCCAACGGGCGACACAAACGACCCCTTCAACCAGCACGTTTTTAATCCAATCATCAGAGCCTGGTGCATATTCGAAAACATGGCCTCGCACGTTTGGGGCCAGTTTAACGGCGACACCTTTTTTGGCAGTTCAGATGGTAAGGTTTTCAAGATAGGTGGTGACTCAGACAATGATGAAAACATCGTTGGCGATTTAAGCACCAGTTACAACTATTTCAATGACAGGGCTGGCATTAAAAGGTTCAGTTCTGTGCAGCCAATGCTTGAAGGTTTAACAGACGTAGACTTCAGTTTTGGCGTAGGCGTTGATCAGAAACCACCTAGCACTATTGAGGTTGCAGCAGTGACTTTTGCAAGCAATCTGGCAACCTGGGACGTTGCAACCTATGACGATTTTTTCTGGGCTGACTCTGCTGGTGCAGGCACAACCAGGCGGCGTAAAGCAATCAACCAGCTTGGATATAGCGCGGCTTTGCGGGTGAAAGTAGCAACAAACACACAAACTATCAGCTTTATCAGCGCACACTATACCTTTGAGCAAGGGGGGCCATTATAATGCCTTTTTCATCAGGAACCTTTACGCGCACATTTGACTGCACAACAGATAGGGATAATGGCGTAAAAATTCTTGCAAGCAAGTTTGATACTGAACTTGATGGCTTTGCAACTGGCCTGACAACAACAATCCTGAAGGATGGCAGTCAGACTTGCACAGCCGCAATTCCGTTTGCTGAAGGCATCACCCTGCCTGACAACAAAACAATTACACTTGGCACAAACTCAGACATTACCATCCAATATGATGAAACAACGAATGACAGCCTTGAGATAGCGGCAGCTGTAGAAGGCGCAGCCCTTGGTATAGTATTGAAAGCTGACCAGGGCGATGACAATGCAGATCATCATAAAATGACGATTGCAGATGGCGGCACACTGACACTGGATTCAAAAATATCTGGCAGCTTTGTTAGTTACTTTACACACACTCCTAACGCCACGGTGGCAAGTTCTACCACTGCCATAGGCGGCAATCTAACTGCTGGGGGTGATGTAACAATAACTGGCGACCTGACTGTTACTGGCGATGACATAACCATGTCAACAAACACAGCCGGTCATTTGCTCATTGCTGATGGCACAAACTTCAACCCTGTCAGTATCACAAGCCTGTCATCTATATCGTCTGTTGCCAATGATGATGTTTTTCTGGCTGTCGATACTTCTGGCGGCGGTTTAAAAAAGATTGAACGCAGCGCGATTGTTGCAGGACTTGCTACATCAAGCGCAATATCAAATGTGGTTGACGATTCGACTCCCCAGCTTGGAGGATCACTTGATGTTAACGGTCAGGATATTGTCAGTGTATCAAGCGGCAACATCACCCTAACGCCAAACGGCACGGGCGTTGTAAGGGTAGATGGCACAAACGGCATTGATATGGAGTCGGGTGCGATTTCCATCAAAAACGGTGGTTCAGAATCTTATGTGAGGTTCTATTGTGAATCCAGTAACGCGCACTACACACAACTTCAAGCGTCACCACACTCTGCATATTCAGGTAACGTCACTGTAGTTTTGCCAGCTAGCGCAGGCACAATGGCTCTGACATCTCAGCTACCGACCAGCGGCATATCAAGCGGAAATGTAGCAACATTTACAAGCGGTGTTGCAGATGATGATTTTTTAAGGGTGGATGGCACGGCTGTTGAGGGCCGTTCTGCGGCAGAGGTGCTTTCTGATATAGCCGCAATGCCTCTTGCTGGCGGCGCGTTCACAGGTGATGTAACTTTTACCGGCGCAAGTCACAACATCGTTTTTGATGCGTCTGATGATAGGCTTGAGTTTGCAGACAATGCCAAAGCGTCCTTTGGCACAGGCAATGATATTTCAATTCATTGGGATGGCACAGATGGACACCTGGCTGTTGCTGGCACATTAAATGTTGAGGGGTCAGGCGAAACACTTGCAAAATTCATAGATGACGGTGCAGTTGAACTTTATCACAATAACAGCAAGAAAATAGAAACCACAGCAAATGGTGTTTCCGTAAGTGGCGTAGCAAATTCAACTACAACCACTGATACATCAAATTCAGGTTCTGTAACATTAGACTTTGACACGGGGCAAAATTTTATTCTTACCCTTACTGGAAATGTGACATTAGCCAACCCGTCAACAGAAAACGCAGGTCAATCTGGATTTATAATTTTTATCCAAGATAGTACAGGCAGTAGAACAGTGTCTCTTGGCACGGATTATGAAACAGCAAGCGGCGCAGGGCTTACACTTTCAACAGCAGCAAGCTCAGTAGATATTGTCCCGTATGTTGTGCAAAGTTCAAGTAACATTTTGCTTGGTTCACCACAATTGGCGTTTAGCTGATGAGCGGCCCATTTGGTTCATCACAGTGGATGTATTCATCTGCTTCTGGTCTTTACTCCCATACCATAGACCAATCCTTGCGGTTTGAAGGTGGAGATAGTGCTG